>Ga0206897_1110_pt1 | contig 16333 bp, 16 predicted proteins | sample Alteio_BWOrgHeat_49_FD_152972 | JGI IMG/M metagenome (GOLD analysis project Ga0206897, IMG submission 152972) | Enriched cells from forest soil in Barre Woods Harvard Forest LTER site, Petersham, Massachusetts, United States -... | ecosystem: Environmental > Terrestrial > Soil > Temperate forest >... | reverse complement strand
TGGAACAAAGGTTATGCGACAGAGGCCGTCAGCGCACTTATAGCGTTTGCTTTCCGGCATTTCTCACTGGAAAAAATCGAGGCTTACCACTTTGCGCAGAACAGAGCGTCCGGTCGTGTCATGGGGAAAGCCGGTATGACGCGCGAAGGCTTCCGGCCGCATCATTGCAAGAAAGACGGGGTTTACATTGACGTTTTTCTCTACGGCATTACACGCGAGGCGTTTGAGCGAAAAGTCCCGAACCCGATGACTGCCTCGGATGAAACGACTGACCGCACCGGTTCTGCGATTGGCTGGCCGCCAAGCTCCGAAATCATTGCAGCCTCAAATATTAGTTCGCTGGAACGCACATTAGTAATGAGGCATTTTTCGGGAAAAACAGCGGACACCATTGGCGCAGAACTTCGTGTTTATGGCAAATCGCTGGCAACGGACTACGGGAGGCTCAGCGGTGTTGCGCTTGCCTATTATTTACCGGCGGCACGATCGTATTTGGAAAGCGAGGATGCTGAGGGTGACTGGGATTTTGCGCACGGGCTTGTACAGTCACTGGCCGCGAAACTGGGTGGCGACGTGCTCTGCAGTTCTACGCGCGAAGCGGCTGTGGATATTGTGCGCTATGTGCGCGAAAACGCCGCGCGTTATCAGATCGAGACGGACAAACAACCGTCCGCAGGGTGGGTCAAGGCTGTGCTCGGATGAGTGGCATCCGCGTTTTCGCGTTCATCCGCGTGGGATGATGTTCGGTGCCTTCGGATCCTTGCCGGCGGTTTTATGGTAGGCCCCCGTTTGCTTGTCCCGGACGTATTTGGTGAATCCCGCCTTTTCGACACTCTTTTCAGAAAGCATTTTTTTCGTGCTACCCGGTGTATATTTGGTGGCGACGCGCGGAGCTTGGTAAACGCGGCGTACAGGACGCCCTGTCAGAGGGTGCGTCTTTAGCGTCGAGGCAGACATTGGCTGCTCGATTTCGAGCAACTCGCCGTCCGAGCCGTCATCGAGAATTTCCTGGTAAACGTAAATGGGCATGACTGAACTTTAACTGCAAATCGTCGCAAATTCACCCCAAATTTTCAGCGTTTACCGGGTGGTTTACGCGATGGCTTGTGAGAGGTGTTTGTTGCGGCTGGTTCAACCAGCACATGGCGGGCTGCTTTGCCGCCGAGCGAAGCTTTGTGGCCGCCGTCGAGGGTGATGTTAAGTACGTCGGCGACCGGGTCGCGGCGCAGGAGCCGCAGGTTGCGTCCAGGTTGAAGCCCATTGGAATCCAGAAACCGCAAAAATTCAGCATCCTGGCGGGTGACACGCACGATGGAGGCTTCGGTTTCTTCAGGAAGTTCGGTTAGCGGAATGGCCGCGCGCGCGCGTATCTGGCCTTGCGCCGAGGGAATGGGATCACCATGCGGATCAACGCGCGGACGGCCAAGGAAAGCATCAAGACGCTCGACGAGGCGTTCAGACAATGCATGCTCAAGGCGTTCTGCCTCGTCATGAATTTCCGACCAGTTTAAGCCGAGGGTCTGGACGAGAAACATCTCAATGAGGCGGTGCTTGCGCAACATTTGCAGCGCGAGGCGCTCCCCGGAAGGAGTAAGCCTCACTCCCACGCGCGGAAAGTGTCGCACCAGCCCGGCACGTGACAGCGCCTTGACCATCGTAGTCGCTGTGCCTGGAGCAACGCACATCACTCGCGCAACAGCGCCGACGGTGACAAGTTCGCCGGGCCGCTCTTGTCCGAGAAGATAGAGCTGCTTGACGTAATTTTCGACAGTACTGGAGGCCATGGTGGACGTGTGCGTGTCCTGATTTTGACCCATCAAAATGAAGTGTGCGACGAGAAAGTTTTTGAATCCAGTAAAACGAGCCTTTCAAGAATGAGAATAAATTGAGACTGAGTCGCAAGATTTTTATTGCCTTCAATGGCACTATGGGTAACTTAACTATGACCGTCGCCGAAGTTCCTGCAAAGGGCTTGGGCGTTTTCTTGCGCATGCTTCTTGTAATCGGTGCCGTAATTGTGGCTGGAATTTTGGTTTGGCAGGGGATTACGGCTTCAGGTGCCCCAGATCCTGAGGCTGCGGGATCAAGTCGTCTAGTCGTCGCGTTGGATATCGCGGTGCTTGTTTTCCGCGAAGGACTGGAGTGCGTTCTTGTGCTTTCGGCAATTACCGCGAGTATGAGGGGCGAGGACGAACATTACCGCAAGCCGGTGTTGAGTGGTGCGGCGGTGGCGTTTGTGGCCACAATTTTCACCTGGTTCATTGCCGTTGGCATTTTGGCAAACTTGCAGGACAGTGTCTCGGCCCTCAATTTACAGGTGATTACCGGGCTCCTCGCGATCGTGGTGCTCATGATCGTGATGAACTGGTTCTTCCACAAAATTTATTGGGGCGGGTGGATTTCAATGCACAATCGGCTCAAGAAGGAATTGCTCGGAGGTGCTGTCGGCGCGAAGGCGTCGCAATCGAAATTGCTTTGGGGCTTGGGATTGCTCGGTTTCACATCGCTATATCGCGAGGGCTTCGAGGTCGTGCTGTTTTTGCAAAGTTATAATCTGAAAATGGGTGGCGCAGTTGTGCTGGCTGGCGCTCTCATCGGATTGTTTTTGACGGGCATTGTTGCAGCGATAAATTTCGTCGCGCACAAAAAGTTGCCATACCGCAAGATGCTCGTCGTTACGGGAGTCATGCTTGGCGTGGTGTTTCTGGTGATGGTCGGCGAACAGGCGCAGGAAATGCAACTCGCACACTGGATTCCAACGACGACGATTCCTGCCCTTGAAAAATTGATTCCCGACTGGATGGGACTTTGGTTCTCACTTTTCCCGACAGTCGAGACGATTGCCGCGCAGGCCGTGGCTGCCGCAGTCGTGGTTGGTTCTTATGTCGCATGCCGCGTACTTGCGCGAAGACAGATGGCTGATTCTCCGGAAGATGAGTTGGTTAAAGAGACCTGATAAGGGTACACTACGCGGTATGGGTTATTGGTTGTTCCCGAATTTTCTTGGATCGACGCACGGGTTCGCGTTATGCAACCTTTGCTCACATGAAAAATACCCCGCCGGCTAGCCCTGCCGCGTTTGCACACGCGATTGTTTTCAATGCTTTGACATGCCTGCTTGTCGCGTTGACGCTATCCGCAGCGATTGTTCGTGCAGCGGATGTGGTTCCCGCAGCAACGAGCAATACAACAGCGTCAACGGTGAGCGCAACACCCGCCCCTGCGACCGGCATTTGGGATCGCTCGCAATTGACGGGTGACTGGGGTGGACTGCGTTCACAATGGAGCGATGCGGGCTTCGCACCCTTCGGGTCATGGACGGGCGAAATCTGGGACAACACCCGCGGCGGCCTCCGTTCGGGCATGACCCAGGATATGCTGACGATTTTAGGCTTCGATGAGGACTTGGGAAAAGCAGTGGGATGGAATGGTACCAGTGTCCATGCCGAATTCCATTGGCTTCAGGGACAAAGTCCGGATGCGAACACCAAGTCATTCAATTCGCCGACGGATTACGACGCCGTTAACCATGTACGCGTCTATAGCATCTATGCGGCGCAAAAACTTGCGGAGGGACAGGTGTCGTTCAGGGCCGGACAATTCGGCGCTGACAGCGATTTTTTCCAGACCGACAGCGCGGCGATGTTCGTGAATGCGGGGTTCACCGCTCCACCGACGCTTTTCGGACAAACGCTCGCCAATGGCGACTTGGCCGTTCCTCAATATCCGGTGGCTGCACCGGGAGTTTTTGCACGCTTCGATCCGAAAAACATCCCGATGTATGCCATGGCCGGAGTGTATGACGGCGATCCGGGGCCTGATAAGAGCTACAATCATGGCTTTGATTGGAAGACAGGGAACAGCGCGGTTGTCATCGGTGAAATCGGACAGAGTTATAAGCTTGGCTCACTTGCGGGTACGACAAAGGTTGGCGGATTCTATCACGGCGGCACGTTTAGGAACTGGAACACAGGCGGCACGGGAAGTGGTGTCGAGGGCCTGTATGCCATCATCGAACAAACTTTTTTACAGGGAACTCCTGACGCATCAGGAAACACGTCGCCAGTGCTCACGGGTTATGGATATGCGGGTTGGGCCGGCCCAGATTCAAGGGTTGCGCCTGATAACACCGTATCGGGCGGCGTGAATTGGCACGGACCGATTCCCGGCCGCGATAACGATGTCGCTGGCCTCGCGGTCCTTTACACCGAATTCAGCGCCGATTACACCAGCAGCGCCTTCAACCCCAACGGGCCGGGCGCAACGCACAAGGCCGAAACGGTGCTTGAGGCCACCTACAACGCGGCCATCACGCCCTGGTTTAACCTGCAGCCAGATGTGCAATTCATTTTCAATCCCGCAAATGCGCCGACGAGCGCAACGGCGGTGGTCATTGGCGCACGTGTTGTCGTGGCGTTCTGAGTTTCGGCCAGCAAGACACCTCGCGATATTCTCCAGTTTGGAATCCGTCTCTCATTTTGACTTGTCAAAATCGTCATTTTCAGTAATCATCAACGGGTGTCTTTAAAACCTGCATCCGGGACCGTGGCGGCGTCTAGCCGCACGGGAACGGTGTCGCTTCAGGGGTTGCATGGAACCGTGCGACTGCCGGAGGCATCGGCGAAGCCGTGGCGGCAGTATCTGGCGTTTTTCGGGCCGGGCTTGCTGGTGAGCGTGGGTTACATGGATCCCGGCAACTGGGCGACGGATTTGCAGGGTGGCGCGCAGTTCAAGTACGCCCTACTGTGGATCGTGGGTCTGTCGAGCGTGATGGCTATCTTCTTGCAGGCTATTTCAGCTCGCTTAGGCGTGGCGACGGGGAAGGATCTCGCGCAATGCTGCCGGGATTTTCTGCCGGCATGGACACGCTGGCCGAACTACCTCAGTTGCGAAATTGCGATTGCCGCATGTGACATGGCGGAAGTTCTGGGTAGCGCGGTAGCAATCCATCTGTTGTTTCCGCGCATATCGCTGCTGGGGGCTGTGATCATCACGGCGTTCGACGTAATTTTACTTTTGTCGCTGCAACGGTTTGGGATGCGGATGATAGAAGCGTTGGTGCTCGTGCTCGTGGCAACAATCGCAGGCTGCTATTTCATTGAAATTTTTGTGTTGCCACAAACCGCGCCTGAATTTGCCGAGATGGGTCGGGCGATGTTTGCGCCCGACATTCCCGGATTTTTTCGCAACAAAGGACTTATTTACGTCGCGATAGGCATCATCGGGGCGACGGTCATGCCTCACAATTTATACCTGCACTCGGCGCTGGTGCAATCGCGACAACTGGGCAAAGATGAGCCATCCAAGCGGCGCGCGATACGGTATTACACACTCGATACGGTCGTGGCGCTCTCGCTCGCGTTTTTCGTCAACGCCGCGATACTGGTACTCGCCGCGACTGTATTTTACGGTAAGGACAGCGTAACACTGGCGTCTGGCCAGGTGGTAAAATTCGGCAGCGATGCGGATTGGATACAGGTCGCCTATCTGACGCTTGCGCCGCTTATGGGTACGGCGCTGGCGAGCCTGCTTTTTGTCCTCGCCTTGCTCGCCAGCGGGCAAAGCAGTACGATAACGGGAACGCTCGCAGGGCAGGTCGTCATGGAAGGTTTTATGCACTGGAAAATACGCCCCTGCGTGCGGCGTCTGTTGACCCGGCTTTGCGCAATTGTCCCCGCAATTGTATTTATCGCTGTTCGCGGAGACAACAGTGTCAATGACCTCTTGACGCTCAGTCAGGTTGTACTCGCTATGCAACTGCCGCTGGCGATGCTGCCACTGATGTGGTTCGCAAGTTCACGACTTCAGATGGGCGCGCAAAAGCCGGGGCGTTTGCTTTTGCTGGGCGGTTGGACGTCGTGCCTGTTGATCACCACGCTCGACCTTTACGGTTTGCCCGATGCGTTGCACAGCGCGTGGATGGTGCTCGCGGGGAGGTGAAAGCGCGGGCTTGCCCCTGTTAGCGGGAATGGTATCTTGGAAGGTGAACCGCCGCCGCCATGAGTCAGCAAGCCAACAAGAGATCCATTACCATTTTTGTCGCCGGAGCGCTGGCGCTCGGCGCCGTGATGATTTTTAATTTCGGCGGTGCCAAGATGTTTGAACGGCATGAGCCGTTTATAATGTATTTCGACGGCTCGGTCAGAAGCCTTGAACGTGGCGCACCGGTGAAATTTAAAGGCGTGCCGATTGGCCGTGTGACGGATGTGCGCCTGCTCTACAATCAAAAGTCCGGTGACAAACGCGTTCCGGTTTTTGTGCAGTTGGATACCGAGGTGCTCGAGCGGCGCCTGGGCGTGATCAAGCAATTGTCCGACCCCGTTGTCCTCGAGGCGGAAATCCATGCCGGGTTGCGTGCGCAACTCGAAGTGGAAAGCTATGTCACAGGCCAGATGTATGTGGATTTGAATTATTTTCCAAAAGCGCCGCAGGCTCCGGTCGAGATGGTGGCTGGCAAACCCGTCATCCCCACGATGCTTTCGGCCACCAGCAATATGATTGTTGAGGGCGAAGCCTTCATCGCCACCCTCGACAAGCGGGATTTCACGTCATACGCGGACGTGGTGGACAAGGCGATTTTCAATCTCACAGTGCAAACAAACAGGGTTCCTTTCGGCGACATCAACCGCAGGCTTGACGGTGTTTTCGGACCTCCTGCGCAGATGCTGCCCGACGTGCACCGGCAGATGGACAATGTGCTCACTGCTATAGAGAATTTCACCAACCAGACGGATGCGTTCAACGGGCAGTTACTTCAGCAGAGCAGCAACCTGATCGGACTTTCCACGCAGGCGCGCAGTAACATCGAGCACCTCAATACAACCTTGGAAAAGATGCACGCCGATTTTCAGGCTGGAAGCCCGCTACGCCAGCAGATTGACGGAACGCTCGGCAACATCAGCGCCATGGCCAAAACCGTGAACAACACGGCCTCTGGCATGGAGATCCAGCCGTCGCTGTTGCATAAGTAAACTAAATTGCCGACTACGGCTTTTGTTTCATTCCCTCCACGGTGTCCTCGACAATTAGGGGTGCGCCCGTGTCTGGCTTGATGGTGACGTTGTCGAGGGTGATGTCTTTGGCATACCCCAGGCGCAAGCCGGTGGGTGCCTCGATGGTGACGTTGCTGAGCGTGATGTTGGTAGCGGGTGCTTCGGGAAGGCCAATGATCACCCCGGCGTTTTTGGTACAGCCCGTCGCGACGATGTTGCGGATGGTGATATTGCTCCACTGCGGCGTGAGGTCGCCCACGGGCATGGGGTCAATGTGCGCGCCTATCGCCGGAATCTCGCGGAGGGGATAATAGCTGGTAAAGATGATAGCCTGGCCGACATTTTTCATCGTGAGGTTTTCGAAAACGATGTTGTCAACCGGTCCGCCACGCGTGCGGTTGGCCTTCATGACCATGCCAACCGTCGAGTTTTCAAAGCTGCAGTTACGAATGATAACGTTGTGGCAGCCGCCATTGGTCTCGCTGCCAAAGGCGACGCCGTGGCCGTGGCCAAACGTGCAGTCGGTGATGAGAATATCTTGAATTCCGCGGGCCGAACTCGACGACATGGCAACGCCGTCGTCACCGGTGTCAATGAAGCAGTGGGTGACGAGGACGCGGTGGGAAACGAGGGCATCAATGCCATCGGTGTTGGGGGTATCGGACGGGTTGACTATACGAATGTGGTCGGCCGTCGCGTCATCGCAGTTGTAGAAAACGAGGTTGAAGACGGGTGCCTTGGTGAGCAGGATGCCTTGCACGCATATGCGTCGGCTATTGTTGAAAGCTACCATCGTGGGCCTCGGGAGGGTGTTGCTACTCACATGCTGATCCGTGGTCTGCGCCTTGAAGATTCGCGCTGCGGGCCACCATGCCTCGCCGGAACCGTTGATGGTGCCGTTGCCGGAGATCATCACGTCGTGGCAATTGCTTGTTCGAAGGAGGGCGCGGTAGCGCTGCCCGTCGAGATACTCGTCGGGATCGGGTGAAAACAGGATGGTCGCATTGGTTTCAAGATGCAGATTGAGGCTGCTGCACAGATCAAGCGCCCCCGTCAGATACGTCCCCGACGGAATAACCAGCGTTCCGCCTCCGGCGTTGTTCACGGCGGCTATGGCGCTTCGGATGGCGTCAGTGTTCATGGTGTATCCATTGCCCTTGGCGCCATAGTCCGTAAGTTTAAAAGTGCGGTCGGGGATGACAGGCTGCGCGGGCGCGACATCGGCACAACGCCCATAAGGCGCGGCGAAGCTAAGTAAGACCGCGGCAAGTACCAGATGGGGGTAGAATGGGGTATTCATGGCCAAAAATTAGGTTGGACCCCGATATTTGTCCATTCGTATTGGCGATAGGCGTTTAACCGTTGACAAAGGGGGAGGGGATGTCTTTTATCACCCGTTTTCCCGAATCCTTTCGGGCATTGCCATGAAGGTAGCCACATCCATCAAATCGCTCAAAGCGCGCCATCCTAATTGCCAGGTGGTACGCCGCAAGGGGCGCATTTACGTCATAAACAAGACCAACCCGCGCTTCAAGGCCCGCCAGGGCTAGGCGCGGCGTCACTGCCACCCAGGAGAATTTTTGTCGTGAAAAAAGAAGGCCATCCCGAATACCACCCGGTGTGCTTTGTGGACGTTTCCACAGGGCGCAAGTTCCTCACCCGCTCGACCACGCGCTCCAAGCAAAAGGAGACGATTGACGGCGTCGAATACCACGTTGTCGTCCGCGACGTGACGAGCGACTCTCATCCCGCCTACACGGGTGAGAAGCGTTTCGTGGACACCGCCGGCCGCGTCGAGAAGTTCCAGACCAAGTTCAAGCGCCTGCGCAAGTAGTGCCGGTACCGGCCTCTACGGTTTTGGGTCAGTTTTCTCAGGGGTCGCAGGCAGCTTGTGGCTGCTGAAGAAATCCCATATTTGCCCGTCAACGCGTTTGTCCCATGCGTGGCCCCAATCGGGGATTTCGACGTACGTCACGGGATGTCCCGCCTTGGTGTAAACATCGCGCGCGTCACGGCCCATCTGCACGGCGAATACCGGGTCTGCCGCCCCATGAATGATGAGCACGGGGAATTTGCGCGCGGTATCAATCAAGCCAAGGTCGAATTGCCCCAGTTCGCCCGAATGCGCTGCGACTGCTGCAACTTCATTAGCTCTCTCGCGGCCGAGCAGGTGCGCAAAATACGCGCCATTGGACATACCGGTTAAATAAATGGCTGCGGGGTCAATGTGATACCGGCTTTGCATTTGCGAAAGCAGCGCGTCGAAAAACACCAGATCACTGCGCGCGCGCGCCGTTGACAACGCCCAGCCTTTCACGAAGCCATTGCCAGGAATAAAATCGCTCCCTGCCTCTGGGTAAACAACGATGAATTTATTCTGCGTCGCCAGTTCGCTCAAGCCCGAGGTGACGGACATGTTGCCTGCGCTGTCGCCACCCATCCCGTGGAAGGCAAAGACAATGGGTGCAGGCTTGTTCGCGTCAACCGAATCCGGCACCAGAAGCCTGTAGGTGCGCTCTTCGTCACCCACTTTGATCGTCTCATCCAAAAAATGCGTCGCGCTATTGGTGGAGGCTGTCACGGTGGATGAATTGCCGGTTGCGGCTGCGACGTCAGGGGCAGGCGCGGATTTTGAGCAGCCCTGTATCAAGGGCAGCATCAACACCAATAACAAAACGCGGTGACGCATATAACCGGAGATTTTCCTCCATGCTGCGTGGTCGGCAATCGAAAAAATCGGCCCATTGACGACGACTTCGACAGAAAAAACTACCCTTTGCGGATTTTATTCTTCTCATCCTCGCGTTCTTCCTCGATGCGCGTGCGCTCACGCTTCAATTGCTCACGGACTTTTTCGGCTTCGTCAGGTTTCCCGGCGGCCTCCTCGGCGGCGATTTGCTGGCGAAGGAAAATTTCTCGTTCGGCGAGCTTCGCCTTGTAGCGCGTATCGGTTTCGGCCAGGCGCTTCTTTTGCTCGGCGGTGAGTTCGCGCGCCGACTCGGGATCGGCGGCCTTGAGGCGTTCCATGGCGAGTTCGTAGGCGCTTTTCATTGTGGAGGGGGGTAGACGGAACCAACAGAATGACTGAAAAAAGAAATGAACAGAACAAGAAAATACACGGTTCCGCATGAACTTTGTTCATTCTGTAAATTCTGTCCAAAAAATCTTCCCTCAAATCGGATGTGCAGTGAATGCAGCGAATCCTGCGAGGACGAGAACGGGCAAAAGGTAATACCAAGCAGGCGGTATGCGTGCGCGCGTGTGAGTGGCTAGCATAGTAGAGACAATAATGAAGGATGCCGCCGAGCCTGCCCATGCGGGCTGCAGGCGCAGATCGGCGTGCAAAATGGGAATGCCCGCCGCCGTCCTTGCAAGCCATTGCAACAACACGACCGGGAGCAAGCCGATGGCATTCGTGCACCATTGCGCCCAGGTGAAGGGTGCGAAACCCGGAAGCCCGAACGTCATCGCCGCGACGCCCGCGCAAATCGCCATACCGCACGCGGGCGCGAGCACGAGATTGAGCATCAACATGCCCGGTGTGAACACACCGAAGTATTCCGCCGTCAACGGCGCGCTGCACAGAAATGCCGTCCATGAAATCACCATTGCCGCGAGAACCTTGTCCCAAATCCAAAGGGTACATTTACGCCACGGCGCGATGCCGTCGAGGGGCAGGTCGCGCCAGAGCGCCAGGTGCTTTTGCGCTTCAGCCAATAGCGGCGGCGCATAAAGAATGAGGCCCATGACAACCGCGTAAGAGAGTTGAAAGCCCGCGTTCGAAAACGAGGCTGGATATATCAACAAAGTGGTGACCCCGGCAGCAACGATTGCCGGAAGTGAACTGCGCGGCCTGCGCAACCATCCGGCCGCGATATAGAAGGAAAACATGATCGCTGCGCGCCGGGCGGAGAGCGTGCTTCCAGTGACTTCGACATACGCCCACGCGAGCGCAATGACCATGATTTCGGCGGCAACGGGAGGCAGGCGCGGCACGCGCTTAAGACACCACCACAACGCGCCGCCAACGATGCCAACATGCAGACCGCTGATGGCAAAAAGATACATTGCGCCCAGATGCTTGAACGCGTCGCGTTGATTAGCGTCGAGAATGCCGGTTTTTCCAAGAAGCATGGCGACATAGATATTGCCCGCGGTTGATTCGAGATTCGACGGCCCATATCGAAGCGCGGCTTCGAGACGGGCCGATTGTGTGTTTGCCCAGCGTTCCAGTGATGAGGGTGGAGCGATTTCTTTTGTAACCCTGGCGCGCGTGAGTTCAAACCACACGTCCTGATTGCTGAGGAAAGTGAGAAAAGCGGCGGTAGAGTTATCGCCGCCTGTTGATATAGCGCCGGGGTCGGTTTGCGGAATTACGGCAAGCAGGCCATCGAGTTCTACAGTTGCGCCACGTACGGGCGCGTTTTCTCCGGGTGCAAGGCGCACGCGGTAATAGATGTCGCGCCGGATTAATTCGCTCAAAATCGGAGGACCGTCTGCAATGCGCGCAAGGCCAGAGACGCTGTCCGAATTGGGCGTCGCAGTAAAAGCTTGGGTAACATGGAGGCAGAGTCTCGCCTCGCGTGGCGGAAGACCGAACCATGCCTGTGGCGGTAGGGGCGCTCGGACTTCATTCCATGCCCATGCCAGCAACGATGCACCAAATAAAAAACTAGCGCCCCAGATTCCCGACAAAAGCTGTTGATGGAAGTTTTCCTTGGGAGCAAAAAATGCGAACACCAACGCGCATGCCGCAAAGGGCAGGGCGCATTTTGCAAGAAGCAGGGGAGGCGTATATGGCCAGATGTGAGCCAGGGTATAACCCGCAACGATGGCTGCCGCAGCCCACAAAAGCGGCGCCCGCCCGAGCATTGCCGGACGGTGATGGGGTTCGGTTGAAACCTCATCCATAATCACCGCCGGATATACATTCTATAGCCCGCGTAAAGACGAAAAATGATGAAAAATATACGCGCGAAATTCCGCGCATTAAGTCCGGACTGTCTTTGCTTCAATTCACAACGAGCCTCACCTTCCATTACTTGAACTTGCCCTAGAGGGCGTGGGGAGGGCCACTCCGCCGAAAAAATGCTCCGGCTTGCCCGCGTGCGGCTTAAAGGTGCGCCGTTTGGCTTGAAAAACAACTGCTCAAAGCCGGGGCACTCGTGGCCCAAGCCGGCTGTGCTATCGAACCCGTTGAAGCCGACTTTTACATACTCTTGCCGCTTCTATGGAATGGGCGGTGCGGCCGGGTTAAAAACCTCGCGGACAATCAGGACTGGACGCCAGACTTTTTGCGACGCATCTGGTCAACCAAAGTTACGTAGAAGCCTTGCAGCGCCAGCCAGAAGACACCTGTCAAACAAGTGGATGTATAAGCGGCGATGATGTGCTTCCACATATCCGGCACATCAGGCGTGTGGTTGGAGGCCACGCCGTACATATACACGAAAAAGCCCGCAGTGACGATCAGTCCGCCAACAATGGCTAGCGGGCTGACAAGCTTGCGGTTGTCCTCGGACGGTTCTTGGAAGGTTGATTTCTGGCTCATGGCAACGGGTCAAACAAACCGCCCGCGGGCCGCGCTGTCAAGCTGCGAAGGGGGCAAATGGACGCAAAGGCCACTCATGCGATGGCGAGCACTAAGGGGAAAAAACAGCCTATTTATTTCCGCCAGTAGGAAATCTTCTTTTCCGCGACGCTGCTGAGCCCTTAATCGCCCAGTGTCTTCTGTCGCCTTTTTGTGTGCTTTAGCATTGCACCGGGGCGTCTGGACGTGCATTTTCACCCGCTCAACTCCTTTATCTCATGAGCGGACGCATCCAAAGTTTCAGGAAAGCCCGGCGCACGCCGGTCAAAAAACGGCCCACGTCGAAGCTGAACCCGCACCGTCAGCGCTTCCTTGCTGACAGGCGGCGGCGCAAAGCCCTGCGCGCGGCCAAGCTGGCCGATAAAGCCCGCAAAGAAGCCTACCCGACCTCGTCCGCCCAGCCCGCCGGAGCCTGAAGGAGAGATGGTGGCAAAGATGATTTCAGACTGCGGAGTGCTGATTTTTAGACGTCGGATTGGAATTCTTTGATTGTGCTCAACGCTGTTCCCTTGGAAAGCACATGCACGAATTTAGTACGCTGATCTGGTACTGAACAGAGGCAGGGCACTGTTTTTTCGTGATTGCCGGGATTGGGGGTTGGAGGTTAATCAACCCGATGGTATTCACCTTGCGGGAAAGTTCGAATTTATGAAAAGGCTTCATTTGTTACGTATACTCTTAGGCGTTCTTATTTTGGGGTTCCTTGGTCTGTGGTTTTGGGATTTGAAGGTGGGCGAACGCGAAGCGGAATCAAACTACGTGGGGAGAAAAATCGCCGCCGGCTTGATATATCTCAACGGCTATATACCCAAAGATAAGGATGAAGCCGCAGGGTGGTTCCGCAAGGCCACCGACCACGGAAATCCCATGGCACAATTTAGTCTCGGTTTGATCTATGATAAAGGAGAAGGCATACCTCAAGATAAGGCTGAAGCAGTGCACTGGTATCGCAAAGCTGCCGATCAGGGTTATGCACAAGCCCAGTTCGGCCTCGGCGGGTTGTATGCCAAGGGCAACGGCGTGCATCAGGATAGCATTGAGGCAGCGAACTTGTATCGCAAGGCCGCCGATCAGGGTTTAGCCGAGGCCGAGTTCAACCTCGGTGTAATGTATTATAACGGAGCAGGCATACCCAAAGACAGAGGCGAAGCGCTCAAATGGTATCACAAGGCAGCTGACCAGGGTTTTGCCGAGGCCCAGTTCAGCCTCGGTTTATTGTATGAAAGTGGTGAGGCCTTGTCTCAAGATAGCGCTGAAGCCGTAAAGTGGTATCGCAAAGCCGCCGACCAGGGGTATGCCGATGCCCAGATCAACCTTGCCATGATGTCTGTCAGCGGCGAGGGCGTACCCAAGGATAGCGTTGAAGCCGTAAAGTGGTTTCGCAAGGCTGCCGATCAGGGGAATGCCTTGGCACAGTTTAACCTTGGTGTGATTTATGATAATGGTGTAGGCGTTCCCAAAGATAATGCTGAAGCCCTGAAGTGGTTTCGCGAGGCCGCTGAGCAAGGCAATGCAAAAGCCCAGTATAACCTCGGACTCAAATATGCCAACGGCGAGGGCGTGCCCAAGGACAATATTGAAGCCTTTATGTGGTTCAACGTTAGCGCCGCATCAGGAAACGAACTGGCAATAAAGGCCCGTAGCGTGGTTGAGGGCGCGCTGAATGGCGAAGCGAGGCAAAAGGCACAACAACGCAGTGAGGAGCTTTTCAAACAGATCGAGGCAGGCAAAGCGGATCAACCAAACAACTAGAAGCTATTTTTCGCGATGTATCCTTGAAACTGAACAAGAAGGGACATCGCACAGCATGTGCAACGGCACTCGAAATGGCGGGAAATTGCAATTTTCGGGTTTGCGGGGTGGGGGCACGCACACTAATTTTATTCCTGATGACTGCGCGCGATCCCAACACCTCCGTTCAAGATAAAAGTGCAGTTTTATCGGCTTTATATCTGATTCTGGCGCTGGGTGTGCCAATTGTTTACGTAATGGTGACGCATCATGTTTGGGAGGATTTTTTAATCACCTTTCGGCACAGTCAAAACCTTGTCGAGGGTCGAGGTCTGGTCTACCAGCCAGGTGAACGCGTACAGGGATTCACTTCACCGATGAACACGTTGCTCCCAGCGGCATTCTACTGGTTTGTGGGCGGGTCGGATTATTCGCGCGCGCTGAATCTTTACCGTGTTGTGAGTCTGCTGGCGTACGTCGGCGGCGGTTGGGTGATTTTGCGCCTGATGTTGATTGATCGTGGGGCTGACCGCTGGTCGCCTCTGGTGTTTATCCTCCTTTATACCACAGAGGCCAAAACAGTCGCCTACACAATGAACGGTCAGGAGACGGCGTTTATGGTGGCTTTTCTATGCCTTGGTTTCGCTGCGATATACCGCGGACCCGGAAAGTTTTGGCGTCTTTTGGCACTGGGTTGGACGGGGCTTCTCTACACGCGGCCTGACGCGCCGGTGTTTATCGCTGCGTTGGGAGTGTCTGCACTCGTGTTCTCCGCGGAAAACCAGCGCGAAATTATTACCGGACTACTAAAGGCGGGTGGGGTGGCGGCACTTGCCTATCTTCCCTGGTTTGCATGGTCGTGGTGGTATTACGGACAACCGATTCCCAACACGCTGCTGGCAAAATCCATTGATACACCTGGCTATCTTCTTGTGCCCGGTAACCTCGGTAGCATTATCATTTCGACACTTGAGAGTTTTCCGATAGCAGCCGGCTCAGTATTCGAACCGATCTACGCGTCTGTGGGCGGCTGGCCGCAACCATGGCTGGATTTATTTGGAATGGCCTGCGCGGTTGTAAGCGCGTTTTACTGGATGATTCCCTCCCGGGACCACATGGGGCGCTTGGCCTCATTACTTTTTCTATTCACGGCGGCCTATCTATCCTTCGTTAGAGTTTGGGCAATAACCGCAGTTGCGCCATGGTATTTGCCTTCAGCAGGTATTTTCGGCACGATTGCCTTGGCGCGCGCCGCGGTTGAAATTGCAAAGTGCATACCTGGGGTGAAGCGGAGTCCGGTGGCGTTTGCACGGGTGTTTCAGGGGTGCGTACTGGCCGTGGCGGTGGTTTTGCTGGTGACGATGACGATGGAGATGCGCATCCAGCAGCGCGAAATCGAGCAGAACAATCGCCGCGTCATCGGTTTGTGGCTGCATGACAATGTCAAGCCGGGCCAGACCGTTATGCTCGAACCGCTGGGTTATATTGGTTATTATTCCAATGCGCACATACTCGACTGGCCCGGGCTTGTCGCGCCTGCGGTGGTGCGCCTGCGCCGCGAAAAAAATGCGGTTTTGGATGACATTGTGCTCGATTTAAAACCCGACTGGATTGTTTTGCGACCCGATTGGACGTTCAACTTCCTTAGGTTCGCATATTTCAGGGAAAATTACGCCGTTGAACACGTTTTTGACGTGAGCAAAACCCTCGATCATTACAGCTACATCCCGGGTAAAGGCTACCTTGACTCTGATTCGATCTTCATCGTGGTTCACCGCAAAACCCCTGACTGATAGGAAATTGCTTTTTCAGTAGGGCGAAAAATATGCTTTAGTGTCTTTGTCCTTGGTTCTTTAGTCAAACAAAGGCGATAGATGTAGCCTTATTGGTAGAAATTGTTGGGTTGGCTTGTCCCAAACGGAAACGACCTGTTGCTTTTGGCGTTTTTGCTTAAGAGAGGCCCGTTTTTTTCTTTATCTTTGCCTAGAGGGCGCATTACGGCTATTTTGTTTGTTTTGAT
>Ga0206897_1006_pt1 | contig 16407 bp, 10 predicted proteins | sample Alteio_BWOrgHeat_49_FD_152972 | JGI IMG/M metagenome (GOLD analysis project Ga0206897, IMG submission 152972) | Enriched cells from forest soil in Barre Woods Harvard Forest LTER site, Petersham, Massachusetts, United States -... | ecosystem: Environmental > Terrestrial > Soil > Temperate forest >... | reverse complement strand
AGTTGTACCATCTGTTCCGCAACCTGTGAAACCATAGTGCCCTATTACAAAACTTGCTCCACTTGTATAACGTGCTGCACCTGGAAAATCAGATTGCTTTGTCCAATTACCTGAAGCAATTGCACCAATAGAAATCAAAATAACAAATGATAGAAAGAGTAGTTTTTTCATGGTTACCGATTTAGGATTCTTTAAATGAATGGCTTACCAAATGTACACATAATACAGATGCCTTCCTTACAGATAATCAAGTATCCCGTTCAACTAAACATAACCGTATGATTAACAAACAATTACTTCAGATTAAGCTATTTAATAACCTTAACAGGTACACCAACCGCAGTAACATTATCCGGTACTGCATTTACTACAACACCTCCCGCACCAATTACAGAACCTTCACCAACACTTGCGTCGGGTATTACTATGGCACCTGTACCCAAAAAGGCATCACGCCCTATTTTAACCCGTCCTGCAGTGTGTACACCAGGGCCCAGATTAGCACCATCTTCAATTATATTATCATGGTCAATAGTTGCGCCAGTATGAATATTAACACAATTACCAATGCGTGTTCCTGTAACAACAATAACTCCCTGACCAATATAGCATCCTCTACCTATTACAACATCTGAATCAAAATGAGCAGTTGGATGAATTGCATTGATAAGCTCAAGGCCCGATTGAATTATTTTCTCAGATAAAGCTCTTCGCATTGGGTTATTACCTATTGCAACAACACCTGCTTCAACACTTAGTTCTTTTTTAAATTGAGCTAATTGATCAGTGGAACCAATAACTTTTACACCTTTTATCTCAAGGCCATGCTTACTCTTATCATCGTCTACAAATCCAACAACATTGTATTTGTCGCCAGCGTGTAACATTTCAAGTACAACTTTTGCATGGCCATCAGCCCGAGCGCCAATAATTATAGTTGGTATTTTTTTCATATTTCAAAAATATAAAAATATGGCTTAAGTATTAGATACTTGAGGACTGCTTAACTTTACAATTTCCCATAAGTTCCAATCGAATAGTGGTATCGGGACCAATTCGCCCCTATTTTGCTATATTCGCTGCCCAAATTAATATGTTTATGAAAACAAGCTCTTACCTGTTTATAGGGTCAATGTTAGTATTATCATCATGTGGTAATAGCAACAAACAATCTGCTGAAAATAATTCCATGATATCACCAAATAACCCATTTGTTAATCCTAGTACTTTACCATTTCAAACAGCCGATTTCACTAAGATAAAGGATAGTGATTTTAAACCTGCTATAGAAGAAGGTATAAAGCAGCAGTTAGCTGAAATAAATAAAATAACGGAAAATACCGAGGCGCCAACATTTGAAAATACACTTGTGGCCTTGGAAAAAAGCGGACAGATGCTGCACCGTGTAAATGGTGTATTCAATCTGTTAACAGGTGCTAACACCGACCCTGAATTGCAAAAAGTTTCTGAAGAAGTAGCACCGGACCTTTCGGCTGCTAATGATGCAATGTTTCTGAACACAAAACTATTTAAACGGGTTGAGGCAATTTATAAGCAAAGAGAGCAATTGAAGCTTGATCAGGAATCAAGTCGATTGGTGGAATATTACTACCAGAAATTTGTTTTGTCAGGCGCTAACCTTTCAGATAATGCAAAGGATAGTATGAAGGACCTAAACAAGGAAGAAGCTTCATTAAGTGCAAAATATACAAACCAGTTATTGGCAGCTGCCAAAAGCGGCGCTTTAATTGTAAGCAATAAAGAAGAATTAGCCGGGCTTTCAGATGGAGAATTGGATGCCGCTGCAATGGCTGCTAAAAACAGCAAGCAAGATGGCAAATGGATGATTCCATTACAGAACACTACCCAGCAACCTGCATTGCAATCATTAACCGTACGTGCAACACGCCAAAAACTCTTTGAAGCATCGTGGAACCGAGCAGAGAAAGGTGATTCAAATGATACCCGTGCAACCATTTTGCGCATAGCTGCAATTCGTGCGCAAAAGGCTAAACTATTAGGCTTCCCGAATTATGCTGCATGGAGGCTAATGGACCAAATGGCTAAGACTCCTGAGAATGTAGAAAAATTCTTCGATCAGTTAGTGCCTGCAGCTACTGCTAAAGCAAAACTCGAGGCAGCAGATATTCAGAAAGTAATAGATGAACAGAAAGGTGGTTTTCAATTACAACCGTATGATTGGAATTTTTATTCTGAACAGGTTCGCAAGGCTAAATACGATCTTGATGAAAATGAAATAAAGCCATATTTTGTATTAGACAGCGTACTTAAAAACGGTGTATTCTATGCTGCTAACCAGCTTTACGGGCTCACCTTCAAGGAACGCAAAGATATTCCTGTATATAATAAAGATGTGAGGGTGTTTGAAGTATTTGATAAAGATGGCAGTTCAATGGCGCTTTTCTATTGCGATTATTTTAAACGCGAAAACAAGAATGGTGGTGCATGGATGGATAATATGGTTGGTCAATCAAAACTGTTAGGTACCAAAGCGGTTGTATATAACATTTGCAATTTTACAAAGCCTGCTGATGGACAACCTGCATTAATAAGTTTCAGCGATGTTACAACTATGTTCCATGAATTTGGGCATGGACTGCATGGAATGTTTGCTGACCAGCAATTTTTAAGTTTATCGGGTACTGCAACAGCACGCGACTTTGTAGAATTTCCATCGCAGTTCAATGAGCATTGGGCATCAGATCCGCAAGTGTTTAAGAACTATGCAAAGCATTACAAAACAGGCGAGTTAATGCCACAAGCATTGGTAGATAAAATCAAGAAAGCTGCAACCTTTAACCAGGGCTATGCACTTACTGAAATTTTAGCTGCTGCTGATCTTGATATGCAATGGCACGATATTTCTGCAGGCGCTAATGTGCAGGATGTTGACAAATTTGAAACTGAAGCATTACAAAAAACACATCTCGATCTCCCACAAGTTCCAACCCGTTACCGTTCAACTTATTTCCTGCATATATGGAGCAACGGATATTCAGCAGGGTACTATGCATACCTATGGACTGAGATGCTGGATGATGATGCATTCTCATGGTTTAAAGAACATGGAGGCCTTACGAGAGAAAATGGCCAGCGTTTCCGCGATATGATATTGTCTCGTGGTAACACCATTGACCTTGCAACCATGTTCCGTAATTTCCGTGGCAGAGACCCTGAAATAGGACCCATGCTTGAGAACCGAGGTTTAGCAGAACCTAAGAATTAAGGTATTCCTTATAATAGTTTCTTCCTTCTTTTGCTAGATAGGGGTTTAGAAGGCATGTCCTTTCTTTTACCTATCTTTGTTATATACTAAAAGAATAAACTACACATTCAGATTTTGACATTCGAAGACTTTAATTTTGAACCCGAGCTACTTGAAGGGTTACTATCAATGGGTTTTAAACAACCCACCCCAATACAGGAACAAGCTATCCCCATTATACTTGCCAATCGCGATATTATTGCCTGCGCCCAAACCGGTACTGGTAAAACAGCAGCTTACCTGCTTCCGCTGATAAGTAAAATAATTAAAAGCAAAAGCGAAACGGTTAACACACTTGTTATTGTTCCAACCCGTGAACTTGCTATACAAATAGACGAAGCCATACAGGGCTTCACCTACTTTGCACCTGTAAGCGCCCTTGCTATTTTTGGCGGTAACGATGGTGCTTCTTATGAACGTGAAAGAAAAGCATTGGTTCATGGCGCCAATATAATAATTGCAACACCGGGCAGATTGATATCGCATTTAAATATGGGCTATGTTAAGTTCGATAAAATTGAGCATTTAGTACTTGACGAAGCTGACCGGATGCTCGATATGGGCTTTAATGAGGATATAAGCAAAATTATTACCCATTTACCCAAACAGCGCCAAAGCCTTTTATTTTCGGCAACTATGCCTCATAAAATAAGAGAGCTTGCAAAAAAAATATTAAACAATCCTGAGCAAATAAATATTGCACTTTCAAAACCCGCTGAAGGTGTAACACAAAGTGCATATGTAGTTTTCAATACCCAGAAAATGGAACTGCTGAAAGGTATTCTGCAGGAAAAAAGATCGGATAGTGTTTTAATATTCTCTTCAACTAAGGACAAGGTTAAAGAAATGGAAAGAGAGTTGCACAGAGCAGGAATAAATGTTGCCGCCATACATTCAGACCTGGAACAGGACAGGCGCAATGAAGTGATTCGGGAATATAAGGGCCGCAAAATAAACGTTTTGGTTGCTACTGATATTCTGTCGAGAGGTATCGACATTGATTCAATTGGCCTGGTAATTAATTACGATGTACCGCGCGATGCAGAAGATTATATACACCGTGTGGGAAGAACAGCAAGAGCCGAATCTACTGGTGAAGCGATAACATTTATAAATCCTGAAGATCAATATAAGTTCAAAAAAATTGAGGACCTAATAGGTAATGAAATAAAGAAATCGCCCATACCTGAAAAACTTGGTGCTGGCCCTGAATATAATCCGCAAAAAAACGCTCAATTCGGTTTCAAGAAGCCGCATAGCGGCAATAAAGGATCTTCCTCTAAGCCTCGCCACTCATTTAAGAAAGCGGGGAATAAGTAACCTTCAGAAATAAGACTTCATTTATTTAGTATCTGGTGATTGTAACAAATTGCTGTAACAAATTAATTGGGCTTGTCGTCATACGTCAAAATAACCCAATTAAAATCTACAGTCATGAGAACACAAATCATCTTAGTAATTTCAATGTTATTGGCCACACTATGTATTGGTCAAAACAAAACTCAGTCAGAAGCTATTACTTACGATTCAACACTTGCCAGTAAGCTTGGTGCCGACCAGTTTGGTATGAAAGAATATGTTATGGTAATGCTTAAAAAAGGGCCTGTAACAATTAATGATGCAAGCGAAAAAAACAAAATCATCAAGGAACACATGAAAAGCGTGGATGATTGGACCAAAGAAGGCAAAGTAGTTTTCTCAGGACCTTTGGTAAATGGTGACGACATGCAATGGATGGTAGTATTTGAAGTAAAAACTACCGATGAAGCTCAAGCCTTAATAAACACCGACCCGGGTGTTACCGCAGGAATATTCTCTACCGATATGCATCTTTGGTACGGTCCCGCAGCTTTGCAGGAAGTCAGCCCATTAAATAAAGCGCTGGAAAAGAAGAACTTTTTATAATACTCGGTATCCTAAAAGATACCATTGCATCAGGGCTCTCTACACTATTAAAGGTAGTAATATTCACAAAAATATTACTACCTTTATTCCATGCGGACAGGATTTAAATTCAAACCCTATAAGGCAACTGAGGAATCTCCGTTTGAAAAACTTTTTTCAATTTTTAAAGAACTAATAGTTCATACATCAGGCGATTTTGATGAAGCAATAAGTTGGCTGAGGGAACTTGATAAAGAATATAAACTTACAACTCCTGAATATACCATTGAAGATTTTATTGAAGACCTTAAAAATAAAGGTTATTTACGGGAAGAAATAAAACCGGACGAAACTGGCGGTGCTGCCATTACAGGAAAAATGGAGCGCATTATACGTCAATCTGCCTTAGAGCAAATTTTCGGAAGTTTAAAAAGAACAGGCTCGGGTAATCATCGCACAAACCATACAGGTCGTGGCGATGAACACACAGGTGAATACAGGGAATTCAGGTTTGGCGATGGCATTGAGCAAATTTCGATGACCGAAAGCCTGAAAAACGCGCAGGTATCAAACGGTATTGATTCATTTAAGTTGAATGAAAAAGATGTGGTTGTAGAAGATACATTCCACAATTCACAGATGAGTACTGTGCTAATGATAGATGTAAGTCACAGTATGATATTATATGGTGAAGACAGAATAACACCTGCCAAGAAAGTAGCCATGGCAATGGCTGAACTTATAAAAACGCGTTACCCGAAAGACACACTTGATATTATTGCATTCGGTAACGATGCTTGGCCTATAGAAATAAAGGACCTGCCTTATTTGCAGGTGGGGCCCTACCATACCAACACTGTTGCCGGGCTACAACTTGCAATGGATATTTTACGTCGTAAACGTAATACCAACAAGCAAATATTTATGATAACCGACGGCAAGCCAAGCTGCCTACATAATCCTGATGGCAGTTATTATTTTAATTCCGTGGGGCTCGATCCGCGAATTGTAGATAAGTGCTACGATACCGCACAACAGGCCCGTAAGCTTCATATTCCTATTACTACATTTATGATTGCACGCGATCCTTACTTGCAAAGTTTTGTGCAGGAATTTACCGCCGCCAACCAGGGAAAAGCATTTTACACAGGCCTTAAAGGGTTAGGCCAAATGATATTTGAAGATTATAAACAAAACAGAAAAAAGAATATTAAAGGATAATATGGAAACAAAAGAACCAAAAATTAAAACCTTAGGGGAGCTTAAAAAATCAGGGTATACACCAAGAGGCATTAAAGATGAATTACGAGAGAACCTTGTGACAAAGCTGAAAAACAAAGAAGAGACCTTTGCAGGAATATACGGGTATGAGACAAGTGTGATACCTGAATTGGAACGTGCTATACTTTCAAGGCACAATATTAATTTACTCGGTTTGCGTGGCCAGGCAAAAACAAGACTTGCTCGCCTGATGGTTAATTTGCTAGATGAATGGATGCCAATTGTAGCCGGGTCTGAAATTAACGACGACCCTTTTGCACCTCTATCCTACTTTGCAAAAGAATTAGTTGAGAAACAAAAAGACAATACACCCATTAGCTGGGTTCACCGTGATGAACGCTTTGCAGAAAAACTTGCAACACCTGATGTAACTATAGCAGATTTAATTGGCGATGTTGACCCCATTAAAGCTGCTAACCTTAAGCTTTCATATGCCGACGAACGTGTAATACACTTTGGTATGATTCCACGTGCCAACCGTTGCATATTTGTTATTAACGAATTGCCTGATTTGCAAGCCCGCATACAGGTAGGCCTTTTTAATATTTTGCAGGAAGGCGATCTGCAAATACGCGGATTTAAATTACGTTTCCCACTCGACATTCAATTTGTATTTACTGCCAACCCGGAGGATTATACCAACAGGGGAAGCATTGTAACACCGTTGAAAGACAGAATAGGTTCACAAATACTTACCCACTATCCTGAAACAATTGAAATAGCCAGAAAAATAACAGCACAGGAAGTGCGATCAAATGAAGGAACAAATAAAAGCATTTCTATTCCCGTATTGGCAAAAGACCTTATAGAACAAATTGGTTTTGAAGCTAGGAAAAGTGAATACGTTGATATTAAGAGTGGCATTAGTGCACGTATGAGTATTTCGGCATACGAAAACCTGGTAAGCGCTGCAGAGTTAAGAATGCTGAAGCAGAACAAAAAGCAAACTATAGTAAGGCTGGGCGATTTCATTGGTATTATTCCTGCACTTACCGGAAAGATGGAAATTGCGTATGAAGGCGAGCAGGAAGGTGCACGTTTTGTAGCTGAATATCTTATTCAGATGGCTGTGAAAAGCATTTTTGAAAGTATGTTCCCGAAAATACTTAAGCTTGAAAAGCAGGGAGTGAAAGGGCCATATCATGATACTATTTCATGGTTCGACAATTTGGATGACGAATTTGAATTGACTGAGAACATGACTGATGAAGAGTACAAAAAACAATTAGATAAGATAGTTCCGCTCGATGAACTTATTGATAAATACCAAGGTGGTATTGAAGCTGGCGAACGTTATTTTCTGAAAGAGGTTGTACTCTGGGGCCTGGCAGAGAACAAGAAACTAAGCAGGATTATCGTTAATGAAGGAATTAGCTTTGGTAATAATTATAACGATCTGTTAAAAGACCTGAACAAATAAATCTTACTCCTGCAGAAGATCTGTTGGTATTTCAAATAATTGAACCGATGCATTTGTAATATAGAAGTTCTCTTTTTTCAAATTCCATATATAAAAGGAAACCTTATCCTCTTTTGAGCTGTCTACTGGAAGTTCAAATTCATATTTCGAAGTTCCGCTCATTTTCAATGTTGTATAAAACTTCTGAACCTCTTTATTCATAACCGAACAAACCACTAAGGCGTTAGCTACTTTATTCGTGTCTGGCTCAAAATGAGTCAGGGTTATTCTTACATAATATTTTTTACACGTTTCAGTTAGGCTATCGTTTGGAATTTGAATGAGAAAACCAAACTCGTCACCATTTAAATGAATAGCTGAATTACCATTCAGTAATTCAGGTTGCTTTACAAGCCATTCCTTACCGGGTGATTGCCAGTTAAGATTTGAATTAAATACCCTATCAAGACATCGTGTATAATCTATTGTTTTGTAAGTACCAGAAATAGCATTAAAATAATTGTGATTCAAATTTTTATTATTGGCGAAATAATAACGTGATATCATAAAGAAAGAAGTATCACTGAACATTTTTTTTGTTTCCGGAATAGTGGCCGTATCTTCATCAGAGGCAATTGAACGGCATTTGCCTTTTCCCTGCTCCGCAGATAGTAACAATGTTTGAATCGGGTAAGTCCAATCAATATAAGGAGAAACAAAATCAGGTGCTTTAATAAAGAATTTATTTCCGCCTAGACTATTTGAAACTGCTATAAGTCTTTCCGTGTACTTTACACAACATGAATATGGCTTAACGGAGTATGCCTGTTCAGTTCCCCTCACACCTATTACAAGAAACAACAGAAAGAATACAGCGTTTTTTACCGTGCCTGTACACGAAGGCAATACATCATAACAAAAAGGAATAATTAAAGCTGCCACTAATGGAATATAATGAATGGCAGAATACATTGTTATTGTTGTTTCTCCGAAAAAGAAATTGATGATTATTACATACAATACAAAAGTTAAAAACACTGTAGCAGCTCGCCTATATTGGCTGCTCTTTATATAAAAATAAAGAGTGATTACCAACATCAAATTAGGAACAATGAGATTCCTTGCAAACTCCTTACTTATTTGCAGGCAAGATGTTTTAACCCATGTAAGTATTGAAACAGGATTGTTTCCTGTATGCAATGCCCAACCAAGCCGACCGCCTTCATATTTATCAAGGGTAGCATATTTATATATAAATGAAGCGGCCAATACTATAAGCATCAGTAAAGGTATATTCTGAAACTTCATTAAAAAACTCTCTTTACGCAATGAAACAAATAGCATTATTATCATAAGCAGCAACAGGAAATCGCCCGGGTGGCTTAATATAATAGTTACTTCTAATAATACTACCAGAACTATTGATCCCCATGTTCTACTTTCTTTTCTTAGAACAGAAAAAAGCAATACCGCCAAGCCGGCCGCATACCACGATTCCAGATAGGGCATTACATATAGGTACAATACATTCAAAACCAGAACCAGCATAATTGCTATTCCTCCATACACATCGTCAAACTTTAAAACCAGGATAAGAAATAAGGTCAGGAAGTATAGAACATGATTGAGTGAATAAAGAATTAAGATAGTTTTCATAGAAAGCCCCAGGTACGAACCTATTAAAGGTAATACCTCACATGCGGCGAGCAGAAATCGTTCATGCTCAATATGAAACCAGCCCTTGTTGACGGTTTGAAAAACAAAAAATGACGAATCGGCATAGAGACGTTCACGGTAAAATACAACAGCAAGAATTATCTGAATCAAAAAAAACATGCCCCCATAAATGAGAATTGTTTTTTTGTAGGGATCAACCTTTTGCATACCTATTTATTGGACCGTTTATGGTGAAGAAATCTGAATTATAAAGGTAGAAAAATATTACAACGCAGGTTTTATACGTGAATATGGCTATTACGAAATATCTATTAGGTTTAGTATCACCCCCTTTGCTGATTTTGGGGGTCACATTGCTTTTGACTATATTTGCTAATATACAGTACCACATTCCATTAGTACAATGAAGTACACTTCATATAATTTTTTTTTACTTTCCCGATTAAGTACGTTTCTTGTTTTATTGGTTTTATGTGCAAATAAGCTTAATGGGCAAAGCATTTGGTTCCAAAAAGCAGGTGGTGCAACCAATGATGAAGGGTATAGTATTTCAACTGACGCCGCTGGAAATACATATACTACAGGTTATTTTTCAGGCACCGCATCATTTGGCGTTACATCACTTACAACAGCAGGTATTTCAGATGCCTTTGTTACTAAAACGACTAAAAACGGTAACTTTTTATGGGCGGTGCAAGCCGGCGGCATAGGCTCTTGTCGCGGACTCGCCATTAAGGCTGATGCTGCAGGTAACAGTTATGTTACCGGTTATTATTATGGCACCGCTACCTTTAGTGGTCAAACAATTACTTCAGTTGGCCAGCAAGACATTTTCATCGCAAAATATAATACAGCAGGAGCTCTAGTTTGGGTACAAAGCGCAGGCGGGCCTATGGCTGATATAGGAAATGCAATTACCATCGATAATGCCGGTAATGTATTGGTCACTGGGCAATTTGCCGGCACAGCTAATTTCGGAGCTTTTTCACTTACAAGTAACACTGGTAATGTAAATGTGTTTACAACGAAGCTCGATGCCAATGGCAATTTTTTATGGGCCAATATGGGCTCGGGGCCACATACCGACCGGGGACTTGGTATAGGCTGCGATCCGGCAGGAAACATATATGTTACCGGTCAATTTACCGATACAATAACATTTGCCAATACACATTTCAGTAATTTATACGATGCAATCTTTCTGGTCAAGTACAATAGTGCCGGAGCCGAACAATGGTTTGATATGGCCGGCGGCGGCACATTAAATATTGCCAATGGTATTGCAGTAGATAACTCTTCGAACATTTACCTTACCGGCAATTTTACAGGCACACTGAGCTTTTTCGGAGCCCCGACGGTAACACTTACCAATAAATATACCAACAGAATTTTTGTGGCTAAGTATAACAACACCGGGAAACTATTATGGGATGTGTCTGATGGGTCGTCAAGCGCGGTTACAGCCAATGCAATTTCACTAGACGCTAGTGGTAATGCATATATAATAGGCAACTTTGAATGCCGCATGAACAGCTATGCCGATCAGTATGGGCAGGGAACATTTAATTCAGTCGGTTCCTGGGATATTTTTGTTTCAGAATATGAAAGCACTACGGGCGCCTGGCAATGGAGCAGGCAAATGGCCGGCCACCTTGATAATCTTGGATATTCAATAGCAGTTGACGGAGCGGGAGATATTTATACAGCCGGAAGTTTTGATGAAGATATGATTGTAACCGGTAATGGGAATTATCTTGGATACAACACTTCTTCCGTAAATTGCAATTCATTATACTGCGCCGACCCTTATTATGGTTCCTTTCAATACGTACCAACGAGCGGTGCGAACGATATTTTTATTGCCAAGCCAATTGACCTTAGCAGGCAGCCCTATGATTTTTACCTGAGGAACGGTAATGTGTGTACCCGGCCGGTAGTTGGCGTGGAAATAGATACAACCACAATAGATACTGTAAGTTTTTGTGTTTCGGGTACCTTAACTGCTAACCCGAATACATGCAATATAATAGGGCCAAATTATAATTACACATGGTCGAATGGGGCAGCGGGTAGTGTTGCTTCTTTTAGTACTACCGGGCTATATTATGTTACAGCTACTTCACAAGATGGTTGCTTTCAAAGTGTGGATAGTATGTATGTTATTATTCACCCCAATCCACCGGTACCAACTATTACTGATAATATTGGAGTAAATATAAATGCCGTAAAAACCAAGCCTATACTAATTTGTGGAAATAATATTACGTTGACCGGAGGAGGGTTCGGAACTGCTACATATTATTGGTCGGGTGGCGGCACAAACGATTCGCTTAAAATAGCAGCAGATACAAATGGGCAGTATTGTTTTAATGTAACAAACACATTTGGCTGCACGAATTCCAATTGTGTTGATGTTACTATTGAAGACTCATTGCCTGTTATTAAACCCGGACTAAGCTGTATAAAATGCATCCAAGACACAATTGCTTTTTGTAAAGGTCAAACATTCACCATGTTCGCTTTCGATTCAATTTCAAATCTCGGAATAAGCACTACTCTCTGTATTCCACCGGGCTCCACATTTATAAAAAACATATGGTCAGTAACGCCTGATTCAGCTTCATATACTGCCATTACCTATTGCCCGGGAACAAATTCCTTCCTGCCAAGAGATTCGGGTTGGTATAGTATTACCGATACCATTATCAGAAAAAACCTATGCGATTCAACTGTTTCAGTAGTTCACGATTCCGTGTTTGTAAGATTGTATCCCATCCCAACCGATAGTAATTTGAGCATAAGTGGCAAATCTTTAATTTGCCCTGGCGATACCACTTTACTAATAGCATCTGGGCCTAACTTTATATGGTCTCCAGGTGGCAGTACTAAGGATAGCATCTGGGTTGGTCCGGGTTCCTATAGTATTTCATCCAAGATAACTAACCAATATGGCTGTTCTGCTTCAGCAGCAGCCGGTTTCAGCGTTTCAACAAAAGCTGCACCCATAGTCAATGTTACACCTGCAAATAGTGTTGTGTGCCCGGGTGATTCAGTTCAGTTAACATGTACCGGGGTTGGAAACTTTCAGTGGCAGGGGCCAAATGGAATTATAGGAGGTAACAGCTCTTTTATATATGTTACCGCACCAGGATCGTATTATTGTGTCTTGAGTGATACGAATTTATGCACTCCTGTTTTATCTAGTACTGCAAATGTTACTTTATATTCCTATCCTTACCTGGCCACAACAAGTCAAACTATTTGCCCTGGCGATTCCGCCCGAGTGTATGTAGTTTCATCAGCAGGCAGTACAATTCTATGGCAACCGCCATTAAATGGTAGCGATACTTCAATGGAAGTGACAAAAGGTGGTACATACACCTGTGAGGTTACGAGCTGTGGAATAGTTACAACTTGCAATATTACAATTACAGTGTCTGCACCGTTAGCTACAATTACAGCTACTCCCACTGAAATATTTTGTGCTGGCGATTCGGTAGTACTTACTGCTAATAGTGGAATGGCATCTTACCAATGGACACCTGGTAGTGTTAATACTCAAACATACACCGTTACACAACCGGGCACTTACACGCTTGTTACGCTAAATTCCGACGGATGTCTGGCTGTGGCACATACAACAATAATACAAACCCCGGCAATAAACCCTCAGCTTATTATTAACGGGCCGCCATGTAACGGAGACAGCGGAACAATTAGCGTTAATAATATTACCGGAGGCACTCAACCCTATACTTTTTTGTGGAACAATGGAAGCACTGTTTCAGGTATAAGATCGCTACCAGGTTCTTATACGGTTGCAATTACAGATTCGAAAGGCTGTACCGCAATAGCAGATACAACTATGACGCAGCCAGCCGTATTAGTTGCAATGGCTATTTCTACAAATGCACTTTGTTATGATAGTAATGGAACTATAACCACTGCGGGTACAACGGGTGGAACATTGCCTTATACATACACATGGAGTAATGGCAGCACACAGTCAAGTATATTAGCCAAGGCCGGTTCTGATAGTGTAATTGTAAAAGATTCAAATGGCTGTGAAGCAATTGCTAAAGCCACAATAACACAACCAACACACATAACAGATTCTTTAGTGTTGCTTACCAAAATACTATGCAATGGAGATAGCACAGGCAGCGCCAAAGTATTTGCAAAAGGTGGAACGCCACCCTACTCTTATTTATGGAATTCACCGGTTCCACAAACAACACCTTTGGCTACGGGATTACCTGCCGGGCCATACCTGGTAACCATTACTGACTCGAACAGGTGCATATTGGATGTACCTATACTTCTAACCCAACCTGCAGCAGTAGTAACAACTGCAATTACGCCCAATATACTTTGCATTGGCCAAACAGATACTTTATTTTCTATTTCCACGGGAGGCACACCACCTTACACGTATACATGGAGCAACGGAAGCACAGGCTCCAGTATTATTGTTAGTCCTGTAATTAATACAACGTATACTATTACATCAACACTCGATTCCAATAAATGTGTTGGTACAATGGATACAGTACTTGTTAAAGTAAACCCGCCCTTGTCGGTAGTTACTATAAGCCCAGATACTATTTGCCCGGGAGGCAGTGCTGTATTAATAGCAAAAGGCAGTGGCGGAGATAACACATATACTTATTTATGGCAAGCAGGCAATATTACCGGTGATTCAATCCATGTTTCTCCTTTAACTGACACAACATATACAGTAACCTTAGCCGATGCATGTAATACCCCCGTTGTTACAGGAACCGTAACTGTTATTATAGCCTCTAAGCCTGTAGTTCAATTCAACGTCGATTCATCGCAAGGTTGTTCTCCGCTTTGTGTAACATTTACTGACAAAAGCACAGTAGCAGGAGGATCGGTTTCTTCTGTTTTATGGTCGTTTGGCAATGGAAATTTCTCAAACAAATCACCGGCTACATTTTGCTACGACAGTTCATCTATATACAGTGTTGGTTTAACAGTTACAAGCAATGACCATTGTACTGCAACTTTTACAAACCCAAACATGATAACCGTGTTTGGCCACCCCACTGCATCTTTTACTACCAGTCCGCAAGAAGCAACTACTGCCAACCCGACAATTTATTTCACCAATGAAAGTACCGATGTCTATGGAATTAAAAGTTACCTGTGGCAATTTAACGAAGCACCTTACAATTCAATAAGTATTGATACAAATGCTTCTTATGTATATCACGATTCAGGTGAATTCTGTCCACAGCTATCAGTCATCAATGTACACGGTTGTATAAGTACGGCAACGGAATGTATTTACATTGAACCTTTATTCACGGTGTATATTCCAAATGCATTTTCTCCTAACGGTGATGGACTGAATGACACTTTCGGCCCGAAAGGTGATTACATATGCAATTTTGAAATGTATATTTTCGATCGCTGGGGTATGAACTTATTTTACACCAATGATTTAAATAAAGGATGGGATGGGACCGTTTTCGGAGGATCTAAGCCTGTGCAGGAGGATACTTATATATACCTTATTAAACTTACTGATTGCACGGAGCACAATAAGCACAGCTATTTAGGCAAGGTTACCGTTGTGCAATAAAGTATTACAGGTGTAATTATTTTATGTGATACTCTGATACTGTACGCATCGCATCTTCAAATCGATCGGTTTGTATATTGCGCAGAAATTGCTGCAAGTGAATCCAGGCATATTCAAGCTTTGCATCCTCACCTACCAGGCTAATTTCACCTGCCCACATTCGGTTATGAAAATCTCTAAAATCAGGTCTGGCCTCCTCCGGATCGATACATTTGCCTTTTGAAGCAACGATGGACATGAACATAACCAGGTAATAGATATGTAGTAATTGTCTCATCAGAAAGAAGCGGGCGTGCTGATATTCATTTGCTTCTTTACCGAAATAATTGTAAAGAAACTCTACCTCGTCATTTTCATTCATCACAACAAAATTTGCAACAACAGCCAAATCGTGATAACGGTCGTTTAAGAAAGCTGCTTCCCAATCTACCAACCAGGGGCGTACTCCATCAAAAACAATATTCTCTGGTTTCAGGTCGTTATGGCTTGAAAACATGTCATCAGTATTACGTGGGTAAATAGCAAAAACACGGTTATATTGTTTAAAAATTTCATCCGTAATACTTTCAGGTAATGTTTTTGCTGCCTGAAATTTCTTAACCCATCCATCAGCTACATCTAGGTATTTAACTCTATTGGGGAAGGGTGGCAACTTATGCAAATTACTAATCAATTGCGGCAACTGAACTCTGGCTTTTGAAAAGGTAAAAGGTTTCGCTTCAATAAAATCTGTAATACAAATCCTGTCAACAATACTCATATAATGCACACGCGGAGCGAGTCCTGCTTCTGCTCCAGCATTCATCCAAGCAAACCAATGCGTTGGGTCGTGCATAGTATGCTCACTGGTAATTATGCGTAGCAAATATGGCTTACCTTTTACTTCAATACAATATATCAATGCTGTTGAGAGCCCAGCAGTCAATTGCTTAATTTCTTCGTAATTACTCGCTCCAAAAGTTTTTTGTAAGGCATGTCTTACTAAACTTTGCTTTGCTTCAGGAATCATCGCTTTTAATTTAAGGAAGCGCAATTTTAAGTAAAAGCTTCTGAAGGACAAAGCGTATCGAGCTGCAAGAATAATTTATTTTCATCTAAATAATAAAGCCAACAAGCAACCGTTAGCTATTATATAGAGTTCAGTAGTCTAACCCTTTTCCACTTAGTATTTGCCTGATACATTTTTCAACCCTTGCGCTACGGGTTTTAGATTGCTTAGGGGCTGAAAAATAAATAATATATGCCCGTTGCCGACCAGGTGTTAATGCATTG
>Ga0206897_1128_pt1 | contig 16409 bp, 10 predicted proteins | sample Alteio_BWOrgHeat_49_FD_152972 | JGI IMG/M metagenome (GOLD analysis project Ga0206897, IMG submission 152972) | Enriched cells from forest soil in Barre Woods Harvard Forest LTER site, Petersham, Massachusetts, United States -... | ecosystem: Environmental > Terrestrial > Soil > Temperate forest >... | reverse complement strand
GGCGGTCTTTTTTTTAGCGATCGCAAAAATCGCACCTGGTCTTATCTCGTCGCCATATTGGTGGTTTGGGGCGTTCAGGAGAATCACGCGGTCGGGCTGATACCCGAGATTAAGCTAGGGCACCTAAATTACTCCCGTCTTGTGTTGACGGCCTCCATCGTGGTCGTTTTCCTGGTTATTATTACTTCGGTGTGGTTGTATCGCCGGATTATCGATGGTCTGGAGAAAGCGCGGGAAAACAAGTTTTCTTCGATGGCATTGATTCAGAAATGGACCGACAACGGACTGCAAGCAGACCTTCTCGATCCCAGCGTCACGGTCGAACACAAGCCGATAGTTATTCGTTCGATGTTTAAAGAAATCGAAGACGAGTACCGGCCATTGGCCCGCGCAAAAGGAATCAACGTCGTATGTAACGCGTCTGTAGGGTTTCCAGCAATCATTCAAAGCGACGAAAAAATACTACGAGCGATCATCGTCCGGCTGGTGAAAAACGCCATCCAATCTTCCCCCCGTTTTACGACTGTAAGAGTCGGGGCATACGCCGCGGGACTCCAACTGAACATCGGGGTTGAAGATCATGGATTGGGGAGTGCTCCAAACATGAAGGCCCGGCTATTCGATCCCGGCAGCGGTTTGTATATTACCCGGAAACTTGTTTTGAAGCTTGGCGGCACCTTCGAGGTCGTCGATAAAGGAATGGACGGCGCAATGTTTATCGTATCCTGGCTGCCGCCGAAAACAAGTTAGTCAAAAGTCGAATTTATTCTATACCAACGCATATGTCCACACGAGTATCTTTGTTGTATGAGGTCCGCGCGAATTGGGAACGGCTGAATACGTAGCGCAGGCGAATTTCATAGTATAAACCTTATCGAAATTTTATTATTCAAATAAGTTTTGACTATGTCTAACAAAGATCAGAAGAATCGTGGACCCGTTCACCAACTTTCGCTGTTAATCGTTCTTATTAATTGTACGGCGGGTCTATCCGTTTATTTCTTTCTTACACACAGCCTGCTCCTGCTTGCGGGAATGATTACAGAATCTATACTTGCCCTGGTGCCCATCTATCTCAATCATCGCGGGTATCCCAAAAGGGCGGCGTTCGCCTTGTATATGGTCATTGCCGCTGCCAGTTTCTTCTTTTGCAGTATAATCGGCAATGCGACCATAGCGAATCTCATGGGGGTCGTACTGATTGTATCGGGGGGCATTTTTTTTAGCGATCAAAAAAATCGCATCTGGTCTTACCTCATCGCCATATTGGTGGTTTGGGGCGTTCAGGAGAATCACGTAGTCGGGCTGATCCCCGAGATCAAGCTCGGGCAACTAAATTACTTTCGTCTTTTGCTGACGGCCTCTATCGTGGTCGTTTTTCTGGTTTTTACTTTCGTCGGTTGGTTGCATCAACCTCTCGAGCGTCGGGTCAGGCAACTTCTTTTGCCATTCTCCGTCACCATCCGAAATAAGTACAAGTCGCTGGTTGAATACGGGGGAGTTGATATTGGTTTGATCTTTAAAGAGACCGAAGACCGCTTCCGGCAATTGGCCAATAAGAAAGGAGTTCGCCTTTTTTTTAACGTGTATGAGGGATTTCCAGAAAAAATTCAAATCAACGAAAAGAAACTCCGGTCGATCCTTGCTCACCTGGTAAGAAACGCCATCCAATTTTCGTCCAGCGATACGACTGTAAGGGTCAGGGCATACATGACAGAGCTTCGACTGTACATTGTGGTGGAAGACCAGGGATTTGGGATTGCTCCAGACATGAGGAATCGTCTATTCGAACCGGGTACCAGTCTGTACACTACCAAGAAACTCGTCTTGGCGCTTGGTGGCACCATCGAGGTCGTCAATAAAGGAATGGACGGCGCAATGTTTATCGTATCCTGGTTGCCGCCGTATTCTGGATGACCTGGTAAATGATGAAGACGATAAAGACAACCGCCAGCGAGCAGAGTAAGATCCGGTAATAGCGAATGACCCGGCGGATATCGGCGATGCGGCGTTCGATCTTGACCCGCTCGCGCTGGATCGTGTCGGGTGGGAGGCCGGACCGTTGCGCGATGTTGTCGAAATCGGCGGTGAAGTCGCTTTCGATCTCGCGGATGTCCTTAAGGTTTAGGGACTGCAGATAATACGTGAAGACAGTATACGCCAGATATGCCAGCAACACAATGCCCAGGATGAAATTGTCGTTGGTTTTGTAGGTGGTGAACACAGAAGCAGCGAAAGAAACCGGCACCCCCACGATCTGCGCCATGTTCTTCCCCAGGATATCCCGCAACGCCGCAAAATACTTGTCTTTCTCCTTTACCAGCTCGCTTTTCAACTTGTCGAACGAAAAACTCTTGTAATAGACCTGCAGATCGTTTTCCGCGGTTGCGATCAGACCCGGCAACGCCACGACGATCTCCGCCAGTTCTTTTTCGGGTGCGGTGGCGACGAACCCGAACAACACGTCCTTGAAACACTTCGCGAAATCACGGGCAGACCTCGCCGCCAACTGCTGCCGGAATTGCACAAGACCTTTTTCAAGATCCTTTTCGGGATCGAAGGCAGGGATGTCTGCCGGCACGAGGATGCGCTTAATACCCCTATTGGCAGAATACAAGACGAGCTCCTTGTCCGTGGGATTGAAATAATCCGTCAGCGCCGGGCTTTTGAAACTGGGTACCGCCGCGAGCCAGGCCACGGAATTGGCAATCAGGTAGGGGGCTTCGAGCTTGTCGCCCGTCTTGCTGTCGCCGGTTTGCACTTGTTTCGAGTCATGGTCATACACGAGCCAGCTGCCGCGGTAGTCGATGATGGCCACATCGCCGGACGGCGGTGTTGCGTTTTTAAAGGATTGCAGGAAATTCTTTTCTTCGAAATAGACGGTGGTATTGGCGGCCAGCTCGTCCAGCTTGATGTTGATCTCCCCGGGTTCATAGGCTTCTATGGGCATGCCGGCGGCATCGAGCCTCGCCTTGATCTGCTGGAATTCCCCGACCGGAACGGTGAGCTGTAATAGCTGGCCTGCGGGCAACCACTCCGGCGGCTTTTTGGCCTCGGTGAGGGCCCATCGGATCTCCGTGAGTTTTTTGATCAATACATTATCCATTGTTGATGCGGCTTTCCTGTTCAATAGCAGCTAATAGCTCCGGGGAATGGATGACGATCCGACCCTGCTCCCGCTGCAACTCTATCTTATGCTCATCGAGGTAGGTTTGCGGAAAGTTAAGATCGATGCCATCCGCCTTGACCTTGATATTGACAAATTTGCGCAGCACCACATTGTCCGGTCTAAAGACATGATTCAGGACCAGCTTATGCTGCTCGGCATAGCCGACGAGGGCGTTCTCATCCTCGTAGAAGGTCCGGCCCAGGTCCTGGAGATCCACTTCCGCGCCACGAGGGCTGTTCCTGATATGCGTATAGACCTTATTTAAGAGCACGGTAGGTTCCATGGGTTTGTTGTCCTCGCCCGCCGGCGGCGGCAGCGCTTTTAGAATCTTTAGCAGACTCTGCGTGTCCTGGGTGTTGTTGATCAGGGGACCGACACCCACCCAGGTGGTGAAGAATTCCGAATCGGCGCCACGGGTATTGATAAAGGTAAGGTACGGCTTTGTTTTGCTCGCATATCGCTCCATATTGATCCGGCAGGCCATCGCCAGATGCTCGAAATCAACGTGTTCCGTCTCGTTGATTTTGAACGTCTTGTCGTGTGAGGCCTTTTCGAGCTTATTGCCCTGCCGGTTCCGGATGAGGAAGACGCCGATAAACCGGGCATCGTCGGTGTAATCGGCAAAGACCAGGTAACCGTCTTTTGCGGCTGTTCCCGTCATCGCCTGTTTCAACTCCTGCATGGTCTCCCTGGTGAACTGCACGAAGCTGGCTTCTTCGTTTTTTTTGTGGTAGTCCTGGAATTGCGTGAAAAACGGGTTGCCGGTGGTCCGGAAATGGCCATTCGACTGCCTGATCCCCCGATAGCGGTTATTGAGCTCGTTCACGAAGTTGATGGCTTTCGTGTCCAGGTCCACCGGGCGGTTAGAGACGACTAAGTCGAAGCCTCCCGCGGGGGCGGGTTTGCGGATGACCTGGTGGATGATCAAGCGATCGAGTGTCATAGTGAGAAGGTTGGGAAAGGGGTGAAGGTACTACTATTCGAGATTAGAAATGGAGAGTTAAAATTGTCTCTAAAAGTGAAATTATGATTTTTAGTCATCCAGAAGGAAATATTAGCCTGATAAGACGGCCTGCGACATTTGAGTTCAGGAAGGAGCCTTTTGAGATTATTTACCATACGTGGATAGACAATGAAACCGGGGAAGAATTTACGACCCTGGTACTCGATGAGCTTAACCAGGCGCAAATACATAACCAGTACCGAAGCAAATATGGAATACCCTTTGTTGATGAAGTCAAGATGATCCGGGATCAATATGGGTTGAATGCTTCCAAAATGAGCGAGATACTGGGACTCGGGCCGAATGTCTATCGCAACTATGAAAATGGTGAAATGCCAAGTATAACAACAGGCCGCCTGATCCAGCTGGCAAGGGACCCCGCGGAGTTTAAGAAACTTATCGAACTTAGCAGCAACGAATTGGAGTCGCATGAGCTGGATCGTATCAACAAAAAGGTTTCTACAAAGCTATCGGGCTGGGATCGGTTGGAAAGCATTTACGAAGAAAGGATTTTTGGCACAAAAAACCCTGGTAATTATAATGGCTATCGGGTTCCTGTAAGCTCCTTTTTTATGCCGACTTCTTTCATTACAGCAAAACCGGATACAGTATAACGGGATTGACCTATGTGGCTATTCAACATGGGCCCGTTCCGAAGCATTACGGAAGTATTTATGATCTGCTTTCGGAGTCGGGCTATTTGGAAGTGAAGGAAGAAGAATTCGAAGGCTTTGGCGGAGAGCGACTACTCTGTTCCAATGGTGATCCGGATATGGAGTTGTTTACTTTGAGTGAACGTTTTGCGATTGAAACAGTCACCACTAAACTGGGCCATTTAAGAACCGCCGATATTGTGAATGTGAGTCATGATGAACTTGCCTGGCAGCAAAATATTGATGTGCAAGGAAGGATCAGTTATGATTATGGGTTTAGTTTACAGCATATTGAGTAGGATGTAGGGCTGGTGCATTGAAGTGACCACCGGCAAGCACGATAACCCAGACGTTACGGTTTCTTCGGTGGCGGCGTAGTTTTAGTCGGGGGAATGGTGCCGTTGTGTTCTCCGCCCATTTCTTTGTGCCCTGGCGGTTGTCCCGACCTTGGGGCACTGTGATGCACAGGATGATGATATACAGAATGATGCTCGTAATGGTGGGCAGGATGCTGAGCGGGTTTTGTCTGCGCGAAACATGGCAGCCCGGCATAAAGACTCAAAATAAGAAGCAGGACGTTTTTCATGTCGTAGAAAATTATTGGTTATAGCGATATCCATTGTCTTTGAAATCGGCATAGAGCGAGTGGATGATGTTCTTTAACCGGGTACATCTGATCGACGCGCGTACGATATAGATAAGAAAGAATGCCTCGGTGACACATAGAAGGAGCGTATTTGCCTTACTGATGCCCCAGCCTTCCGAGATGCTCAGGGTGTCGTTGCATACTACAACAAAATAGACGATCGAAGGGAACCAGAATAGCGACATCACCAATTTCTCGCCTTTCGTCAATTCAGGTTTTCCTTCCGTGACCTCGAGCGGGGGTAGCGTGAATATTTCATTCATCGATAAAAAATTGTAATGATGCTGGCGGCGGATAAAATTGACAGCTGTCAATAGCTTTGGGCGGTTGTATCCTTGTTTCAGCGCCGGTGCTTCATTTTCGTCGAGGTAAGCTGTAAAATCTCCCACGTTAGCTTCGTCGGGATAGCGCTCCGTGATCGAACGCAAGGCTATCTCCAGGTTGCTGGCCTCCCTGCGTAGCGTGAATCGAGCGATCATCATCAGGATATAGATCGTTATCCCCCCAATGAATCCCAGATCATTGAGGTCGAATGCGTTCCCAAGGACAGGCACTTTAACCAGGTGCATGTTCTCCATCTCGTTATGGATATTGTTGTCAAGACGTTTTTTGATTTGCTCCAGATTGAATACATTGATCAACGAGTCCAGATACTCCTGTCTCATGCCGTGTTTATCCGTCATGTCTTGAAATATGGCCCTTATATCCCCGACATTTTTTTGCGTCCTTAAGCTGGTCCAGTTGGAAAAACCACCCCATTCGTACGAGTTGACCACGGAGACGATCGCCAGGATGCAAACCAGGACCAGGACATAGAGCACGCTTCGCGTGCTGCTTGACGTGGCGTTCGACGTCTCGCACGTTTTCTGCACGGAGTCGTCCAGTTTCAGGTCGAGTCCCCTGATGCGATAGGTTTGCATGTCCATAAAATGATGGTGAAATCTCTTCAGACCAAAGTAAGTATTCCCGGGCGTGAAAAAAACGTGAAAAACACGGTATTTCGGGGCTACCGGTGCCCGGGAACCCCATCATGGCTGCTCGTTTAAGGCGGAGATTTCCTACGGCAGTCGTGCCGGAGCCAACGTCTGGCTCAACCCCGAAAAGGTCGTCAACTCCACCCGCAAGGGTGAACTGTAAGGAGTACAGCATGAAACTGGAATTTCATTTTATTCGCGCCTCATGGCTTGGGAGTTAAAGCCGCAACGAACCTGATCAAAGCGTTTTTGCACTTCAAAAGCACTGCGATCGCCGGCTGACCATCCAGCCGGCAAAGAAGCCCCGCCTCGTGCGGGGCTTTTAAATTAGGTGTTTTCACTAATGTTGTTGACTCTTTTTACCGCCTTTCGATCCGATAATCCCGATCTGGTAGATGCAAAAATGACGGAGCTAAAAAATTCGCTGGGATCGAATATGCCGAATCTTATACCCGCCCAAAAGAGCTATCGGCTGCTCATAACTATCATAGGCGAACTCCTTTAACCTGAGAACGTTTCATATGGTTATGGTTTTTATAAAATACCGTGTTTTTCACGTACCGTCTGCCGCTAAAATGCTCTACATTGACTCCGGCGCCATAAACCCGGCGCCTACAGCATGTCTAAGACAAAATGGATACTACTCGGCGGAGGCCTTTTCCTGGTCTCCCTGATCGTCACGTTTCTATTTATGTATTATGGCAATAGCCTCGTCGGGCCGGACAGGGCTCTCTTATATTTCATCATCCTGATCCCCCTCGGGCTGTTTTGTTCAAGTATGCTGTTCTATGTAATGAAGTCTTATGCCGTATTGACAAAAAAAAACCTCCGGTATTCCCTAATTCTTCGGGGGCCAGTTGTAGTCTTTGCCCTGGTAATGTATGGCGGATATTATTTTCTTCAACACCCTCCGCCCCCCGACACCTATGATGTGTCAATTGCATTTATCGACAGGAACGACAAGGATAAGCTACTCGATGGATCTGCCACGATAAGGTACCAAACAGATGTCACCAACTCACGCTTTTTTAACGGTAAGCTGGTCTATACAAAAGTCCAAAAAGATCAGATCATAAGGATCGACCCCGATATCTCAAATTATTTGAAATTGAAGTCGGATTCATTTAAAGTACCGAAATATAATACCACACTGGACGTATACCTCGACAAAGATTCGGCCCGGGTCGCCGCCACCAAAGTCCTTTGCGCCAGATTTTACTCCATAATGTACGCATACATTTATGACGCGGAAAACCTAACGGACGTCATTGGCGACAGAACAAACGCGGTACTCCAGGGAAACCAGACCGCTATAGACTCGTTAGTTCATAACATCAATCAGTACAACAAATCGTATAGAGCACTATACGATTCGGAACAAGAGTTATTACAGGGCTTAAAAGATCTGGCGGGGATCGACCCGATCACGATAAAATCGCTTTCTGAAACTGTTGATAATATCCACTCTGCGCTGTATGACCAGTTTAATAGCAGCGTGCGAGCTCCCCTGATGGATTATCTAAACGGGAAATCCCCAAACACCAATATCTCAGTGGTTCTTGACAAGGCGGGAACAATTTCTGAAGGCGCAAAAGGCGATATCAAACATTTAAAAACAGTTCTCGAAAGTATAATCGATAAGCTCCCTTATAAAAACCTAAGTTTATGAGAAAGATATATTACCTCCTATTTATACCCCTGTTCATCAGTTGTCATAAAGATCAATCGACCCCGACCCCAACCATCACCTCCTTTGCCCCAACAAGCGATACCGCCGGCGGCAGCGTAACGATCGCCGGCAGTAATCTGTCTAACGTAACTTCAGTAGAATTCGGTGGCGTTCAGGCATTTTTCATGTTCGACGGAAGTAATATCATAGCGCTGGTTCCCGCCAGCGCCGGCTCCGGTACAATTTCCGTCGCGACAGGCACAGCCTCGGCAAGTACGACGGCAAGCTTCACTGTCCTGCCTACGCCGCCCGCGCCCGTTATAACAAGCGTGCTACCCGATAACAATCCCGCCGGCTGGCCGGTGTTGATACAAGGGAGCAACATCGATAGCGTCGCCAGCATCACCTTTGGCGGCATTAAAGCGCCGTTGGACACCAATTATCAGGGTACCGTGACAACCCGGGTCCCCAATGGCGTCGCCGCCGGCGCAACACAAATGATCGTCACAAGCAAAAACGGCAAATCGGCCTCCGTCCCCTATACAGTTCTGGCGGTAAAACCATTTGCTGTCCCATTTCCCAGCAAAGTTCTGCTAAGGCCTAAATCAATTTATATCCCCAAAGTTCAGGCGCAACAAGCCTTTTGGACCAACGAGTACGACAGCAGTGCGGATCCGGAAGTCTTTACCTTCAATAATGATAACACCGGCAGTGAGTTTCTCAACGGCGCGAATTATAACGTCGTTATAACCACTAATGATATAACAAACAAAATCATCAACATGGTCGTCTACCGGGACCCTTCCGACACGACCATCTCGGTCCATTATTATGGCACCTATGTCAACTCAGACGTGCCTAACCAGGCCAACCCAACTTTATGGCGAATTATCTTCTTCGACGACAACGGCCGCCAATTGGTGCTGACGACCACTCCCAATTAGAGCGTTCTAAATATTATTCTAGATAGGACCGCTGCAGGCGATCTTGAGGCGAAATAAGTTGCCGGTCCGACGGATTAATGCACTTATATCCTAAATTCGCAGGGCTGAAATTTAGCCGTTATGCGCAGGAATCCTCTGGTTTTGTTGATCGCTTTTGCTTCTTTTGCTGCCGGTGGCCGGGTGGACGCCCAGACTGCTCAGACGGCCCAGCCCTCCAGGGCCTCCTGGTCTTCCCCGGCCGATACCACGGCCTATGTGCGGCTGATCTTTATCGCCAACTGTTTTACGGCGGCCGAGAATTCGGCTTTTAAATATGCGGCGGCCAATTTGGTGGCCGAGTACGAGCGGGATACGGCCAGCCGGCAGGTCGTGCGGCGCATCTATTTCGACAATGCCCGGCAGATCGTGGACAGCATTAACCGGCAGCGGCTGGTGATCCGCTCCGTGGACTTTCTCTCGCATTCGCGGGACGACCGCATCGGGGCCACGATGACCCGGGGCAACGTGCAATACCGTACCAGCCTGTTCGAGAGCAGGGAGCATATGGAAGAAGCACGGGTGCTCGCCGACGCGGAAGGCGGCGATCTGCACAACAGCTCGCGGATGGCCTCCATCGAAGAGATCGATTTCTCGCATTTTTCCTACGACGCGGTGGTCGAGATCCATGGGTGTCATGCCGGCACCGGGGTCGATTCGCTGCCGGCCAATATCTGCCGGCGGCTATCGCAGGCTTTGTATATGTCCGGGAAACAACTGGCCGTGGTCATCGGGCATGGGACGCGGGCGAACCCCAACGCCTCCCGGCCGGCCGGGACACACTCCGGCGCGGCGGCCGCTCCCGGTCCTGGTTTCAAGGAGTCCATCTTAGCGCAGGACTATCGCCATGGACTGCGGATGGTCTATTTCAATGGGCGGACGGTATTGGCGACACGGGTTTCGGGGGCGATACCACAGACGGCGATTATCTCTGCTATTATACAGGCGCAGAATGCGGGAGGGCGGGGTTCCCGGAACCGGCGAATTAATTACCCCTGAAAATGTTTAATCTGGGGGATCACGTCCATTCAATTTTTCTACACGGTTATTCGGCTTTCAGCAACGGCTATACGTATAACGACACAGCGGGGCAAGGCCCTCTACGGATTGCCTGCTTTTTTTTTTCAGCAATATTTTTTTCCGGGATTAAAAAAAGTTTTAATTTACTTTGTCTCCATACTCCAAAACCTAACTGACCTTCACATGAGAATGTTAAACACCTATCCGCGTGCGGGCCTATGCGCCCCGCCGAAGACATGCCACAGTCCGGCTTTTTTATTCCCTCAACATAGTACTGTTTACATTCCGCGGCTCACCGGCGGGGTAGATTCCTAATCGCTTCACATTTTCTTTTATGCCAAAAATTCCAGCTTTATGCGGGACGGCTTTGTTATGCCTTGTCCTCACGGGAACGTTCGCTCAACCCTTACTGGGGCGCGCTAACAAGACACTCCACCCTTTTGCGTTCGTCGATAACCCGACCGCCTCCAACGAGATCTATCAGCCGGACATGTTGTCCCAGTCGCCTGAAGCCGAAGCCATGGTGAAAAATACAGTGTTGCCAGTGACACTGTACAGCGGGATGGCGGATGTTTCGGTGCCTGTCTACGAGATCAAGACCCGTAACCTGGATGTGCCGATCGGCCTGAGTTATAACTACAATGGCTTTAAACCGGCGGAGGTGGCGAGCTATGTCGGTCTTGGCTGGAGTGTGCAGGGCGGGGGCGTGATCACCCGTATCGTCAAGAGCCGCGTAGACCATCAGGATCCGCATGTCATCGGCAATGATTATGATAACTACGTAAGCATCAATATGATCTCGAATAAACAAACGGTGGCGCAGAATATGGCGTTGGGGATGATCGATGGAGAACCGGATATCTATGTGTTCAATGCGCCGGGGCTGAGCGGAAAGTTTATTATGATGCAAGGGCAGGCCTATATGTTGCCCTATCAGAAGATCAAGGTGACAGGAGGCCAAACGGGGGGATTTACGCTCACCAATGAAAAAGGAGACCAATACGTCTTTACGACCATCGAGACCCGGCATCATCATCAGCTAAGGGGAGCGGACTATGTTCCCGACCATGCGAGCGCCTATTTTCTTACCCGGATAGTGGGCGCCGATCTTACGGATACGATTTCTTATTCGTATAATCCGTACACCTATAATGTGCCGCCGGTCTATTCCGAAATATATACGGTAACCCTGCCCTCGGGCAGTTCCGTGACAGTAACCGATCCTCAAACGCTTACCGAAACGGCCTCCAACGGCGACTATGTGCAAAGTCAGCAGCTGGCCGGTATCCAGTACAGGAATACCTACATCGGGTTTAATACCGACGGGACGCCAAGAACAGATATTTTCAACAACGACGGATCGGTCTACTCGCTTGGCAGTATATCCTTGTCCGACGGAGTGACGGCCAATCACAAGAGTTTTTCTCTACAGCACTCCTATGTAACCGGCAAATTGAGCCTGGCGGAAGTCGATATTACGACACCTGCCGCCGGGGACGGAGGCGGTGTGGATCCGGCAACGATCCAGCGCTACCAGTTCCAATACATAGACGGGGGCTCCTCCAATGGAACCAACGCGGGACCCAACACACACGGCGTAGATTACTATGGGTATTACAATGGCCAAACGGGCAATGTCATGCTGTTTACGACCAGCGATATCGTCAACAGCACATATTCGCCGGCGAACCGGACGCCGGCGATGGCCTATAGTCAATACAACATGCTTACCAAAGTCACGTATCCCACGGGGGGGTATGCCACATTTGGCTATGAGCAAAATCAGACGGGCCATTACATTGTGACAGGGCAATATTATGATGACTATGATACATCGACTACCACGGTAACATGGCCGGGTAACGATCCCAGTTTTACCGGACCGGCCACTGGCGGCGGTACGTTTATCACCAACCAGGACCAATTCGTGTCCTTACAGGCGTCCTGGAGTTCATTGGGATATACGGGGACCATTGCGTCGTTGACCTTTTATAACCTCACCGGGGGCGTGGCGGCCGGACCAATAAATTTCGACGGATCACAGTCCAGCATGAGTACCGGCGTAGAGCTACCAGCCGGCGGCTACAATTGGACGCTGACGATTAACAAGAAGGGGCTTTCTATAAGCCCGATGGTCATCTACTACAACAGCAAGCCGGTGATCGATAATACGCTGGGGCCGGCGCCGGGTTTGCGGGTAAAGACGATCTCGCACTATGACAACAGCAATTCGACGGCTCCTTCCTTAGTCAAGCAGTATACTTACTCCGACGGCGTTGGTTTCTTCCGGAGCGGCACCTATGTCGCTACGATAGTCCAGCATGGAGAAGATTGCCAGGACGTGAATGGACAGCAGGGCACTATGACGGCGGTGATGACGCTGCAGGCTGGTATGTTTGCCCCCACCAGCGATCTGCTGAACAATGAGTTCTATTATCAGAAGGTAACGGAAACGGACATCGGGCCCACCAATATCGGGCGAACCGACTATGTTTATGATTGCAATGCGCCTAATGAACCGGATGTATTCCTGCAGCAAAAAACGGAATATGGGTACGCCAATGGCCAGTATTATCCGCTGCATCAAACAGTAAGCAATTATCAGCTACACGATCTGTACACGTTCCAAACATTTACCGCCCAGGCAACGGACGAACTGCCCCCGGCAGGCTACCGGTGCACACAGCTCCCGACGCCGGATCCCACGCAACCTGTCTATCTGCTGCCGATCATCTATGGCGTCAGTCACGGCTCCCTGCCATGTAGCTATAATTTGTTGAATAGTACTATCGAAACGAGCTGGGATATGAACGGGGCCAATCCAATGTCGAATGAGAGCGATTTTTATTACGATAACCCCGATTATTTGTATCCCACCCGGATAAAGCGGACGGACAGCAAGGGCGAAACCGAGACCACCTATTTAAAATATGCGTTGGATTATCCCGTGGCGCCGGCTTTGAGGACGCACGCGCTGGATTCTGCTTTCACCAGCTGGGAGAATAACTGCATAAGCAGCTACAATACCTGTTACGATAATCTTCTAACGGCTTTGCAGCCCTACCAGCCTTATTATAACAACGAAACGCAGTTTACAAGTATAGCGAACTCCTATACTTGCGAGAGTACCTATAGTACGCAATCGGGCTCGGTCTTCTCCTCGCGTAACGCACAATTGACGGCCTGGATCAACAGCCTGGACTCGGCCGAAAGTGCAGACCCCGTGGTCTGGCATAAGGCGTTGTATTGGCTGCAGGCCAATAATGCCTATAACCCCGTGATAGAGAAATATTCCACCGTGACCAAGAGTGATGGGAATGAATACCTGATAGACGCGACGCGAAATGATTACTCTATCCTGACCAATGTTGCTGGGGTGACCGTCGCCAAGCAAACCGGTTATGAGAAGACGCAGCTGACGGCGCCTATGCTGTATTCCACTTTTACCGGGAATACCGATGCCTATTATGCGCCGCAGGTGGCGATGACCTTCAATGCGAATATCGACCTGGTTTCCCAACATCAGACGAATAATGTGAATTACAATTATCTCTGGGGATATAATCATCGTTTTCCCGTGGCGGAGGTGATGGGCTCCGACGCGGTCACGGTGGCGGGGCTGGTCAATCAAAGCGTGCTGGACAACCCGCCGGACGATCTGACGCTCCGGACGGAATTGAACAAGCTGCGAACGGGGCTCGTGGGAGCCAAGGCGCTTGTCACCACTTGCACGTATGACCCGCTCACGGGTATGACGAGCAAGACAGACCCGGCCGGGCGTACGACATATTTCGAGTACGATGCCATGGGAAGGCTCATGGATGTGAAGGACCTCAATGGGAATATCATCAAAACCTACCAATACCACGTGGTAAATTAAAGCTAACGCATGAACATCCTGAAAATATCGGCAATAGGCTTATTGATCTTGCTGACTATGGCGGCCGGGCCGGTCTCGGCACAACAAAGCGATACGGCCGGGGGAAAGCCGGCACATCTTTCCGGGCGCCTCTTCTCCCGCATCCGGCGGCAGACCGCAGCGCTCAATACCCGCCTGGCCGGTCAGACGGCGGGGTATCTGCAGGAAATGTCGCAACGGGAGGATCGCCTGGAAAAGCAGTGCGCCTCCACGGATCCGGCGGGAGCCAGGCAGCTTTTTGCCGGTAGCAGCGAAAACTACAAAGCCCTGGCTGGCCGGATCAAAACAGACAGCGGACGGCAGGGGCAGGGTTTTAGCGGGGCCTATCCGGCCTACCTGGATTCGTTGCAGGGATCGGTGGCGTTTGTGAAACAAAATCCGCAATTGCTGAGTGGAGGCGCCGGCGAGCTTGGCAAGGTACAGGGCGCTGCTTCGCAGTTACAGGCATTGCAGGCGAGGCTGAACGATGCGGATGCGGCAAAGGCGTATATCCGGCAGCGGCAGCAGCTCATCGGGCAATATCTCAGTGCGCATGGGATGACGAGCGGCCCGGCAGCTGGCGTGTATGCGGGGATGAAGCGGGATGTCTATTACTACGGTCAACAGCTACGGGTATATAAGGAGATGTGGAGCAATCCGGATAAGCTGGAACAGGGAGTCCTGGGAGTACTAAACCGGTTTCCTGCTTTCCAGAACTTTATGAAGAACAACAGTCTGCTCGGAGGCGTGTTCAGATTGCCGGGAGGGTATGGGACGCCACAGGCGATCAGCGGACTACAGACCAAGGCGCAGGTGGCCGCTATTGTACAAGGTAAGCTGGGCACGGCGGCTGGAGCCGGCGGTGGGTTACCGGGCGGCCATCCTGAAGCCGGCGGGGGCGCGGATGTTTTGCAGACGAACCTTCAATCGGCGGAAACGCAGCTCAATGGCTATAAGAGCAGGCTTAGCGCGTTGGGTGCCGGCAACGGCGATCTGGACATGCCTGATTTCGTCCCTAACGATCAGAAGACGCATACGTTCTGGAAGCGCCTGGAATACGGGGTAGATATCCAGACCTCGCGGACCAATTACTATTTTCCTAATGTCACCGATTTTGGTTTTTCCCTGGGATATAAGCTGGGACACAATAACGTCGTGGGTGTCGGGGCCAGCTATAAGCTCGGCTGGGGGAACGGCATCCAGCATATTGCTTTTAGCAGCCAGGGGGTAGGTCTGCGTAGTTTCCTGCAGGTGAGGATCAAGGGGAGTTTTAGCGCAAGCGGAGGATTCGAGTATAATTATACGACACCTTTTGCGTCGTATCAACAGCTAAAGCAGCTGCAATACTGGACAAAGAGCGGTTTGGTCGGCGTAACCAAGACGGTATCCATGAAAAATCGTGTTTTCAAAAAGACCTCGGTGAGCCTGCTCTGGGATTTTCTCAGCTACCAGCAGGTGCCCAAGACCCAACCCTTTTTATTCCGGATAGGCTATAACTTCTAAAGGACCCCCAAACCATGATAAAACATTTTATTACGATATTGATTTTCGTCGCGGCGTTGTTGACTGCGGTTGCCGGTGAGGCGCAGGTCACCATCTCCGGTTCGACCAAAGTGGCATCGGGTAGTTCGTCGTGCTATTCTGCCTCGACTACCTGTACGACGAAGACATTCTGCTGGTCGGGCAGTGGTCTCAGCTCGATTACCCCCGAAAACTCCTGTTCCGGCGGGGGAGGTGGTCCGGCGGTTGTCAAGGCGGAAACTTTTGTGCCCAATACCGGCGGCGGTGGTAGTTCCTGCCACAGCCCCGCCATGGCGCTTGTGGCATTCCCAGCTGTTACGACGACTACCACGGCCTATATCTATATCATGAATTATTGCAGCATTCAGAATACGTTGGCGGTGACCATCGTTCCGCCGCCGGTGGCGCCGACGGTGAGCCCTTCGAGTCAAACCGTTATTTGTTCGGCAACGCCTACTGCACTGACCATCGGCAACCCCCAGGGCGGGGATGGTACGTATGCGTATCAGTGGTACAGCAGTCCCGACAACAGTACCTGGACAGCCATCAGCGGGGCTACGGCCAGCAGCTATATGCCACCAGCGCCCACCGTAGGTACGACCATGCACTACCGGTTGCAACTGGGATCTTTTGGGATGACGGCGAACAGTGCGTCGGTATCCGTGGGCTCCGTACCGCCTGTGCTGGTACCGGGGACCATTACACCTGCTTCGCAAACGATCCTCACAGGCACCACGCCGTTGCAGCTGCAAGGACCTGTTTCTTCCGGCGGCGCCTGCGGGACGGTGACATATGCTTATCTCTGGTATGCGAGTACGGACGGATCGAATTTCAGTTCCACCGGCGTGACTTCGCAAAACTATACGTTTAGCAGCG
>Ga0206897_1126_pt1 | contig 16420 bp, 13 predicted proteins | sample Alteio_BWOrgHeat_49_FD_152972 | JGI IMG/M metagenome (GOLD analysis project Ga0206897, IMG submission 152972) | Enriched cells from forest soil in Barre Woods Harvard Forest LTER site, Petersham, Massachusetts, United States -... | ecosystem: Environmental > Terrestrial > Soil > Temperate forest >... | reverse complement strand
AAAAATCTCAACGACGAGAAAAACAATCTCGATCCGCTGTTTGAAACCATCCTCTCTTATGTTGAAGCACCGGATGTGGATAAAGACGCACCGTTTTCGATGCTGGCTACCATCTTGAGCGCTGATCCTTATTTAGGCCGTATCTTGACGGGGCGCGTCTATAGCGGACGCGCACGCGTAGGCATTCCAATCAAGGCGATTAGCCTGGATGGCAAAGTGGTTGAACAGGGCCGCATGACCAAGCTGCTTTCCTATCAGGGCATCAAACGCGTGCCGATTAACGAAGCCTCCGTGTCCGACACCATCGGTGAGCTGGCGATTTCCACGCCCATCTCATCGACCCCCGTTGATCCTCCCACCATGGCGATTACCATTTCCGTCAATGATTCACCGCTGGCCGGCAAAGAAGGCTCCAAAGTTACCTCGCGATTGATTGCCGAACGGTTATTTGCCGAAGGGGAAAGCAATGTGGCTATTTCCGTACGCGAGACTGATGCTAAGGATGCGTTTGAAGTAGGCGGACGCGGCGAATTGCAATTGGGTGTACTGATTGAAACCATGCGCCGTGAAGGGTTTGAGCTTTCCGTATCACGCCCACGCGTGTTACTGCGTGAAGATCCGAACACCGGCGAAAAGCTGGAGCCTATCGAAGAAGTCGTGGTGGATGTCGATGAAGAATTCACCGGCGTGGTCGTTGAAAAAGTCTCGCAGCGCAAAGGCGAGATGAAAGATATGCGACCCTCCGGCGGTGGCAAGCAGCGTATTATTTTTCATGTACCTGCACGCGGACTTATCGGCTATCAGAGCGAATTTATGACCGATACACGCGGTACCGGCATCATGAACCGCCTGTTTCACGGCTATGCACCCTATAAAGGCGACATACCCGGACGCAGAAACGGCGCGCTTATCTCTACCGATATGGGTGATGCCGTGGCGTATGCTATCTGGAATCTGCAGGACCGCGGAATCATGTTCATCAACCCGCAGCAGAAAGTCTATGCTGGCATGATCGTGGGCGAACATACGCGTGATAATGATTTGGAAATCAACGTACTCAAAGGCAAACAGCTCACCAATATCCGCACCACCTCCAAGGATGAAGCGGTACGCCTCATCCCGCCGCTGATTATGACGCTGGAGCAGATGATGTCCTACATCGAACCGGATGAATTGGTGGAAGTCACACCCAAAAGCCTGCGCCTGCGCAAGAAGTTCCTCGATGCTAATGAGCGCAAAAGACTAAGCAGAGACGCAAAGAAAGAGGCGAGCTAATGGAAATGGTGATGCTGCTTAAGGCTGCGCTTCTGGGCCTTGTAGAAGGCATCACCGAATTCCTGCCTATTTCCTCCACCGGCCATCTTATTATTATGGATGAAGTGCTGGGCTTTAAAGGCCCATCCGGCAAAGTGTTTGAAATCAGTATTCAGCTAGGCGCCATACTTGCTGTCTGCTGGCTGTATCGCACAAAAATCCTGCATGTCGTAACCCATATATTGAGCGATAAAAGCGACCAGAAATTCTCGTTCAATATCATTCTGGCGTTTCTGCCCGCTGCAGTGCTGGGCTTTTTGTTCCACCATTTCATCACCGCACATTTATTTAATGTCTGGGTAGTCGCCAGCATGATGGTGGTGGGTGGCTTTGCTATCATCGCCATTGAGAAATGGAAACCTGCCGCGAGCATACATACATTAGATAACATCACTCCTAAACGCGCCATCGCTATCGGATTTTGTCAGGCGCTTGCGATGATTCCGGGCGTGTCGCGCTCAGGTGCAACGATTATGGGCGCGCTGATGCTGGGGCTTGAGCGCAAGACCGCCGCTGAATTTTCTTTCTTCCTTGCTATCCCCACCATGTTTGCCGCCACAATCTATGACCTCTACAAAAACCGCGCCGACCTCACTATGGATGGCATGACGATTATAGCTGTGGGCTTTGTCATCGCCTTCTTCTCGGCACTTGTGGTGGTGAAGTGGCTTATCAATTTCATCAGCCGTCATGGCTTTGTACCGTTTGCCTGGTACCGCATTATCGCCGGCATTGCGATATCGGCCATTCTTCTTACGCATTAATATTATTTCACCACGTAACTAATCTATATTTATCTGTATGTTGATAAATATAATATATATTTATTACATTTTATAATATACTTTTTACACATTATTTTATTATATGTTTTTTACCTATTATTGATACCCATAGACACAAATAGGCACGAGATTTTCATCTCGTCTGAATAGTTGAGAGTATTTCTAGCTAATTAAAGAGCAGCGAGGCCAGCTTGGGCGACAACGCCGTCCTGGTCGGACTGCATGCCGGAAACACCGATACCACCAATGACCGCACCGTCCTTCATGATGGGTAGACCACCTTCAAGCGGGGTGACGCCTGGCATAGCGAGTATGCGCAGCTGCGCGCCGCCTTTTTCAATAGCATCCTGAAACCCCTTGGTCGGACGGCGAAACAAAGCCGCAGTCTCCGCCTTACCTTGGGCCACGGCAATGCTGCCCTTTTGCGCCTGATCGTGGCGGGTGAGCATGACGAGCTGCCCAGCGGTATCGACAATGGCAATCACCATCGGCCAGCCTTGCTTTTCGGCTTCTTTCTCCGCCGCGACCATCACACGCTTGGCGTCATCAAGAGTAATGTCTTTTGCGTAAGGCGGAACATTCGGCGGCATTTTAGGATGGGTCATGGGAGTCTCCGTTGATGAATATGACGCAAACTAGAAAAACTTTTGTTAAAGCACAAGTATTACCATTTGTCAGAAAATGATGTCATATACCAATGGCAATATGAGGCAGCCATTCTATAAGTATAATGAAGAAACCTGAGAGAGACTTATGAATTGGATAATACGCGCTTGGAAAGGCGAAGAAAAACTTTGGAAAGTTTTTTGGTTCGGGGGAGTAATCATAGACGCAGGATTTACGTCTATTAAAAAAATACTTGGGCACACAGAATTTACAGATGCTCTCTTTGCAATTAGTGCAGGGATATACCTTGTGTGGCTATTCGTCTCAGAATGGCGATGCGCATTTAATGCCAAATGGAATGGATGGGGTTATATAATGCGTGGCTTCATCATACTAATGCCATTGTGGTGGTATATTTGGTATATTCTTTCTCACACTGATTTTGGTCATCGCACCTAATCTGAACACTCTTTTGGAAAAGAGCAGACAGGCGACCCTTTAGGGGGGCGGTAGGCGGGGGCGAAACTATGTTATACCTTTTTGTCACCCCGTCGAATGACGGGGTCCAGTATTTAAATAATCCAGACCCCGCAACAAGTGCGGGGTGACAAGTGGAATATAAAGCGCGCAGTCAGTAGGCTGCGCCCTTTAGTGGCCGCAGGCCTTAGGTTCATCGCGAATGCCGTGTAGGCGTTCGCGGGAACGATCTAAGAAAAAACTCATCACGCAAAAAGCCCTGCGATCTCTCGCGGGGCTTTTTTGTATTAGTGATGAGCATCTAGGCACAGGTGACGACGAATAGTTTGTAAGGTGATGAGAAATAAATGTCAGGCATAATTGCCTGAGATTAATACTTCTCTTCCTTAGAAAGGAGGTAATCCAGCCGCAGGTTCCCCTACGGCTACCTTGTTACGACTTCACCCCAGTCATTGACCCTACCGTGGTCGCCTGCTTCCTTGCGGTTAGCGCAGCGGCTTAAGGTAGAACCAACTTCCATGGTGTGACGGGCGGTGTGTACAAGACCCGGGAACGTATTCACCGTAGCATGCTGATCTACGATTACTAGCGATTCCAGCTTCATGCACTCGAGTTGCAGAGTGCAATCCGAACTGAGACGACTTTTTACGATTCGCATACCCTTGCAGGCTAGCTTCGTATTGTCACCGCCATTGTAGCACGTGTGTAGCCCAGGCCGTAAGGGCCATGAAGACTTGACGTCATCCCCACCTTCCTCCGGCTTATCACCGGCAGTTTCCTTAGAGTTCCCAGCATTACCTGTTGGCAACTAAGGATGAGGGTTGCGCTCGTTGCGGGACTTAACCCAACATCTCACGACACGAGCTGACGACAGCCATGCAGCACCTGTGTGGTAGCCAGCCAAACTGAAGATCTCCGTTTCTGGAGATCATACTACCCATGTCAAGGCCTGGTAAGGTTCTTCGCGTTGCCTCGAATTAAACCACATGCTCCACCGCTTGTGCGGGTCCCCGTCAATTCCTTTGAGTTTTAATCTTGCGACCGTACTCCCCAGGCGGAGTGCTTAATGCGTTAGCGGCGCCACTGAATCCTACGGACCCAACGGCTAGCACTCATCGTTTACAGCGTGGACTACCAGGGTATCTAATCCTGTTTGATCCCCACGCTTTCGCGCCTCAGCGTCAGTTGTGTGCCAGATAGCCGCCTTCGCCACCGGTGTTCCTGCTAATATCTACGAATTTCACCTCTACATTAGCAATTCCGCTATCCCCTCACACACTCCAGCCATACAGTTTCAAAGGCAGTTCCGGAGTTAAGCTCCGGGATTTCACCTCTGACTTGTATGACCGCCTACGCGCGCTTTACGCCCAGTAATTCCGAACAACGCTAGCACCCTTCGTATTACCGCGGCTGCTGGCACGAAGTTAGCCGGTGCTTATTCTTCAGGTACCGTCATTATCTTCCCTGACAAAAGAGCTTTACAACCCTAAGGCCTTCATCACTCACGCGGCATGGCTGGATCAGGCTTTCGCCCATTGTCCAATATTCCCCACTGCTGCCTCCCGTAGGAGTCTGGACCGTGTCTCAGTTCCAGTGTGGCTGGTCGTCCTCTCAGACCAGCTACAGATCGGAGCCTTGGTAGGCCATTACCCCACCAACTAGCTAATCTGACGCGGGCCAATCTTTCAGCGATAAATCTTTCCTCCGAAGAGAATATCCGGTATTAGCCTCAGTTTCCCGAGGTTATTCCGAACTGAAAGGGATGTTCCCACGCGTTACTCACCCGTGCGCCACTGCTGTATTGCTACAACCGTTCGACTTGCATGTGTTAAGCCTGCCGCCAGCGTTCGTTCTGAGCCAGGATCAAACTCTCAAGTTTTGATCCAAGCTTTAGTCTAAACTAAAGCGAATTGAATTGACTCGCACGCTGTCACATACTTTTAAGGCCTTGCGGCGCAAAAAAGTACTGCGACCATAAAAATTTTAGTTAAAAATTACATGGTTTAGCACAAATAACAGCGTACGAAAAATATCCATCCGCCATCACCTGCGCTTAAATGCTCATTCACTCTGTAAAACATCAGGAAATCCGCCATCTCTGGGAGAGTTCCGTCCACGCCCTAAAGCGCGGGGAGGCAACTTATAGGTAAGTCGCCTTAGTATGTCAACAACGAATTTATATTAAAATTATACCCCTCTAAGACCCGTAATCACATAGCGCTTCCGCAACCATAAGTGGTTGTGGTAATAGTACTAAACTTATTACCATAACCCCTAAGCCCCTCTTCTCTCTCTTATGCCCAATCAAACCATTCTTATTGTTGATGATGAAGACACCCAGCGTATGGTTTCAGCCCAGTTTTTGGGCCGCACACTGGGTTATACGATTGAACAAGCCAAAGACGGCAAAGAGGCCGTAACCCGCCTCATGAATACAGAAAAGCCATTGGTGGATTTGGTTCTTATGGATCTCTATATGCCGGGGATGGACGGCAAAGAAGCACTCAGCCGCATTCGCGCTGTCTACCCTACGCTTCCTGTCATCATGATTACTGCCAGCAATGAAATTGAAGATGCGGTGGAGCTTATGCAGCTGGGCGCGTCTGACTTTATTACTAAGCCTTTTAGTGCGGAGCGTCTCAAACTTTCTGTTGAGCAGCATTTAACCATCCGTACCCTTTCCAGCGAAGTCGCGCGCTTTAAACGTAAAGAAGAAGGCCGCGGCGAATTTAATGATTTGATTGGCGCAGAAGGCGGGCTTGCCGCTTGCATTACGCTTGGCCGTAAAGCGGCCGGTTCTGATATTCCCGTACTCATCACCGGCGAATCCGGCGTGGGCAAAGAACTTCTCGCACGCGCCATACACGGTGAAAGCCAGCGCGGCGGGAAAGCGTTTGTAGCAATCAACTGCGGCGCGATTCCTGAAAATCTGGTGGAAAGCACGCTGTTTGGCCATGAAAAAGGCTCTTTCACCGGTGCGATTGCCCGTGAGATCGGCAAATTCCGCGAAGCCGATGGCGGCACTTTATTTCTGGATGAAGTAGGCGAACTTAAACCTGACATGCAGACCAAGCTGCTGCGCGTGCTTCAGCAAAAAGAAATTCAGCCGGTCGGCGCAGGTAAGCCTGTAAAGGTCAATGTCCGCATTATATCAGCCACCAACCGCAATCTTGCAGAAGAAGTGGCTGAAGGAAGGTTCCGTGAAGATCTCTATTATCGCCTGAACGTACTGCCGGTACGTATGCCACCTTTGTCTGAGCGCCGCGAAGATATTCCAAAACTCGCGCAGCATATGCTAACGCGCTTTTGTGCTACCGAACAAAAACCTGCATTACATATTAATAGTGGTGGACTGGCGTGGCTCACGCAACAATCCTGGGCAGGCAATGTGCGTGAGTTGGAAAATCTGCTCTACCGCTCCGTGGTACTCACCGACAAGCAAGAAATTACCGCTGAAGATTTTATCGCCATGACGGCGCATGAACAAAAACGCGGCACGGCCGGCAAGCCTGACCATTATGTAACGTTGCTCGATACGAGCGGGCGCACCAAAACCTGGGATGAAATAGAACAGGAAATCATTGCCGCCACTATGCGCCGCTGCGGCGATAATATTCCTGAAGCCGCTAAATTGCTGGGGATGGGGCAATCTACATTATATAAGAAATTATCCGGCAAAGCAGCTTAAGAAAGGCTTTGGAGATAAGGCATGTGTGTAGAGAAAATGTCGTACTGTGACTCCAATCCCCAATCCCCAAAGCCTAATCCCTTGATTTTCCCTTTGCGACAGCTATAACCCACCCATACGCGGGTGTAGTTCAATGGTAGAACATCAGCCTTCCAAGCTGAATACGAGGGTTCGATTCCCTCTACCCGCTCCATATTTTTTAGTGTCTTAAAAGCAAGGAGCCCTATCATGACGAAAGAGAAATTTGAGCGCAACAAGCCGCATTGCAATATCGGGACGATTGGTCACGTGGATCACGGTAAGACGAGCTTGACGGCAGCGATCACGAAGGTGTTGGCTGAAACGGGCAAGGCGAAGTTCACGGCGTATGATCAGATTGACGCAGCTCCTGAAGAAAAGGCGCGCGGGATCACGATCAACACGGCACACGTGGAATACGAAACCGAGAAGCGCCACTATGCACACGTAGACTGCCCTGGCCACGCCGATTATGTAAAGAACATGATCACGGGTGCAGCACAGATGGACGGTGCGATTCTGGTAGTAGCTGCGGATTCCGGTCCGGCTCCTCAGACTCGCGAACATATTCTATTGGCTCGCCAGGTGGGTGTACCTTCTCTGGTAGTGTTCCTCAATAAGATGGATCTGGCTGATCCTGAGTTGGTGGAACTGGTAGAGATGGAAGTACGCGACCTTCTCAACAAGTATAAATATCCCGGCGATACGATTCCGATCATCCGTGGTTCAGCCACCTGCGCACTCGAAGGCAAAAGCCCCGAGCTGGGCAGAGAAGCGATTCTCAAGCTGATGGAAGCCGTAGATGCTACCATTCCACAGCCTGAACGCCCGATTGACAAACCGTTCCTGATGCCGATTGAAGACGTGTTCTCGATTGAAGGTCGCGGTACCGTGGTTACCGGCCGTGTCGAACGCGGTATTGTGAAGGTAGGTGAGGAAGTTGAAATCGTAGGTTTGAAGCCCACGACGAAGACCGTATGCACCGGCGTAGAAATGTTCCGCAAGCTGCTGGATGAAGGCCGTGCGGGTGATAACATCGGCGCGCTGCTGCGTGGTACCAAGCGTGAAGACGTGGAACGTGGTCAGGTACTGGCAAAGCCCGGTTCGATCACTCCGCATACCAAGTTCAAGGCAGAAGCCTATGTACTGACTAAGGAAGAAGGTGGCCGTCATACGCCGTTCTTCACCAACTACCGTCCGCAGTTTTACTTCCGCACGACCGACGTTACCGGCGTAGTGGAACTGCCTGCAGGTGTGGAGATGGTGATGCCTGGCGATAACGTGGCGATGGACATCACGCTCATCAGCCCTATCGCGATGGATGAAGGCCTGCGCTTTGCTATCCGCGAAGGCGGCCGCACTGTCGGAGCCGGCGTTGTCGCGAAAATTGTCGAGTAATAAAGTTAAGTGATGAGAATCGAGAGTCGAGTGCGTATTATTACTCATCACTCGATTCTAGCCACTAATTACTTGTCTACAGGGGTGTAGCTCAATTGGTAGAGCGTCGGTCTCCAAAACCGAAGGTTGCAGGTTCGATTCCTGTCGCCCCTGCCAGCAGCTGGTTTTGTTTAGCGAATGTAATAAGTTTAGCAAAACTGCTGCCTCGCCGTAACTTTAGCGAAGGCGGGCCATGCCAATGTTAAATCATGCGATTCAATAAATTAACTCGGTGTTTGATATAGTGCAACACCACTGCGCCCGCATGCACTACAATGAGCCCTATCAAAGCATACGCCATATAGGTATGAGCATCGAGCGCCAGCAAACCGCGGGCTTTATCAATCGTTACCAAACGCGGCAATTCAATACCAAACCATTTGACCGTAAGTCCGAAGGAATTGCTCATAATATAGCCCGATAGCGGCATGGCTATCATGAACCCATACAGCGCATAATGCCCAAGCTCTGCAAGTTTTTGTTCAATCCAAGGAATCACTTCAGGCAGTTTGGGTACACCAAGCTTTAACCGCAATCCAAGTCGGACAAAGGCCAGCACCAGCACCGTCACACCAAACGATTTATGCAGACCATAAAGCAAAGCGCGATTGGGGTTATCACGTGATAACCCAGTCATATAAAGTCCCACCGCAAGCAAACCTATAATCATTACTGCTATCAGCCAGTGAAGTATACGAATCGCCAGAGGATACTTTTCTATGAGAGACTGCTGCATGCTTGGCTCCTTTAGATACTGTAAAAAGAATATAGCACAATGATGCGGCGCCTACATAAAAAAACAGCACCGGAAATTCCGGTGCTGTTTATATTAGAAAACGAAGTAGCTTCTACTGGAACTTAAAGTAGAGAGCGCATACTGCGCTGCCGCCGTTATTGGTACCCATGTTATAGGTCACTGCAGTGCTATCATAGCACTTGGTTGCACTTGCACCCGCTTGGCCATCGTTTGCCAATGTCGTACCTGTGCTGGTAACATATCCTTCCTGGACGTTGCCGGTGCTAGGAACACCATCATCGACTTTCTTATCGATATTGTAAGCCTGAGCAACAGACACTGTTCCGGTAGCAGTCAATACACCAGCACTCGATATAGCGCTGATTGCAGACATACCAAAATAGTTTACGCCACCGTTTTCAAATACGTAAATGAAGTTACCACGACCAAGTTTTGCCTGTGGCAAATAAGCAGTAATAGCACCGGTACCCGTACCGGTAAGCGTAGCAGCAACAAAAGCCGTTTCTACTGCAGCACTAAATCCACCATCGATAAGATTACCCGCAGTGGAACTGCTCAAATCCACCCAGAATACACCCGTTTCACCACCACTCTGGTACCAGTTAGCACCTGACGTGTTGGCAGAGGCATAAGAACCACCATCGATAACACCGTTACCATCACCTTGTCCCGTAGCACCTCTGGTACCACCCGAGGCAAAGCCGAAAGTGCTGGTTGTCGAAGCATTCATATCACCAGGCACCGCATTGAACTTACCGCGGAAGGTATTCACCGCCGTGTTATACTTTTCAATCTGCGAAATCGTGGCGCGCACTTCAGCCGCACGAATTAGATCCTGCCCCACCAACACACCGCCAATGATAAGACCGATAATCACCAGCACAATCGATAATTCGATTAGGGTGAAACCTGCCTCCGCAGACCGTTGGTTTTGTTTGATTTTCGTATATTTCATAACATTTCCCTTAAAATAATGTTGGTATATATGATCTTAATTACAGCGTTTTACTGGAACCTGAACGACATAGCGCAGTTTGCACCACCGCCGTTATTCGTACCCATAGAATACTGGTTGGTTGCGCCTGCTGAGTTACCGTTATCATAGCAGGTGCTTGCCGATGCTGCCGTACCTGCAGCGTTCGTTGAAACACCGGCAACAGACCATGTGACCGCGCCTGCCGTCAGATAAGAAGCGGTTACGTTGCCTGACAGCGGATAACCATCATCCACTTTTTTATCGATGTTATACGCCTGAGAAACACTGAGAGATTTGCTTGAAGTAAGCACGCCACTGTTTAAGGGGTTGGTGCCTGAAGGAGCCGATAATCCAAAATAATTTATACCGCTGCTGCTATAGGTATACAAATAATTGCCTCGGCCCAATTTTGCCTGAGGCAAATAGGAATCGTTGCTGGAAGCACCGGTACCAGACGCAGTGGTAGTGGGAGTACCTGCAGCGGTAGCAGTGCTAAATCCACCATCAATAAGATTGCCGCCAACAGAGCTGCTTAAATCCACCCAGAATAAACCGGTTTCACCGCCACCTTGTTTAAGACCACCTGAACCATCTGCACCTTCAATGAGACCGTTACCATCGCCCTGACCGGTTGGCGGAGTACCCGTACCTCTGGCTGCAAAACCAAAAGTGCTTTGCACTATAGAATTCAAATCACCTGGCAAAGCATTGAACTTACCGCGGAAGGTATTGACCGCCGTATTGTATTTTTCTACCTGACTCACCGTAGCGCGAACTTCGGCAGCGCGGATAAGATCCTGCCCCACCAGCACACCGCCGATGATAAGACCGATAATGACGAGCACAATCGATAATTCTATGAGGGTAAAACCCTGCTCTTTCTTCTGCGCAGCCTGCTGCAGATGGCTTGAATGTACCCGATTGGACGCCTGCATAAACTTCTCCTTAAAATTATAACCCTGTTATCTTTACCTCTAGACAATCCTGCTTAAGCGAATCGCCCTTACCCTAAATCATCTCACCTGCAAATACTTCTCATCCGCAGACAATAATAATTTGAGTACTCTTGCAGAACTTCTAGAGCCTAATTATTACCAAATCGTTAAGATATTCTATAGACAGCAGATAACTACTGCCATTTCTATATGTTATAATCTAGCACATATTGCTTAAATAACTGATTTTACATAATGAATATTATTGCTGTGCTTATTTTGTAACAGTCCTCATATTTTAAGGTACGATTTTTGAGAGGCTGAAATAAATACTATTGAATCTTGGGTACGCGTTTAAGCCATTTTCTTGATGAGATTGGTAGTGCTATACCCTTCTTTCAAAGGTACTAATACGATCTTACCACCGTTTCGCTCTACTATTTCATGCCCTACCACCTGATGCTTTTGATAGTCAGCACCCTTAGCAAGCACCATGGGTTTGAGTGCCTCTATAAGTTTAAGCGGCGTGTCTTCTTCAAACAACACTACCATATCGACCGCTGTCAGCGATGCGAGTAATAAAGCACGCTCCATCTCTCCATTGAGCGGTCGCGTGGGACCTTTGAGTCGCTTCACCGAAGCATCCGTATTCACGCCTACCACAAGCTTATCACAATGGAATTTAGTGTCGTGCAATAATGCAAGGTGGCCAGGATGCATCAAATCAAAACATCCGTTGGTAAAACCAACCGTTTTTCCTTCACGCTTCCATTGCTCTGCTTGCGCAGCAGCCGCGCTAAGCGGCATTATTTTATGTAGACTATCTGCTGAGCTATGCGAAAAAAGCGCTGTTTTTAAATCCCGCGCATTCACTACTGCAGTACCAATGCGCCCCACCACAATACCTGCCGCCAAATTCGCAAGAATAGCTGCATTCTCCAAAGAAACGCCTGCAGCAACACCAAGGGCTAATGTCGCAATAGCAGTATCACCTGCTCCCGACACATCAAATACTTCTTGAGCTTTTGCAGGAATATGATGGACAGCACCCGCCCTTGCAACCAGCGTCATTCCCTCCCGGCTGCGTGTGACTAAAATATTCTCAATATCGTGTGCCTGCATCAATGCACGCGCTGCCATGATGATTTCTTCATCAGTACGCAATTCACTGGCCGCAGCATTGGCCAGCTCATGCAGATTCGGACTTACGCAAGTAGCGCCATGATAGAGGCTGAAATCACGTGACTTGGGATCAACAACAACCGGCTTACCCTGTGCTTTGGCAGCCGATATAATGGCAGAAAGTGTGGCACGAGAGAACATTCCCTTGCCATAATCAGAAAGAATAATCACGTCGTGATTCTTTATTTCTTCATTTACTGTTTCCACTATCAGACGCGCTGTCACCTCGGTAACAAGTGCTTGTGTTTCGTGATCCGCTCGGAGCACTTGCTGTGTACCCGCAACATAACGGGTTTTAATAGTAGAGATTCGTCCAGATTCCGTGAGCAGGTAGGGCGTGATAAGCGCCTCTTTGCCGATCATTGAAGTGATAGCATGCCCTATTTTGTCATTACCTATGACCGATACAAAAGCGGTCTCTGCCCCAAGCGCTACAAGATTGCGCGCAACATTTCCGGCACCCCCCAACATAGCACGCTCTTCTTTAATAGCAAAAACCGGAATGGGGGCTTCTGGCGAAATACGATCAACCTGCCCATAAATAAACTTATCGAGCATGACATCACCCACACAGAGTACACGGCAGGTGGCGAAACGATCAATAATCTCAACAAGCGAAGAATCAGCCATCAGAAGATATAAAATTATACTGCTTTTTTATCGGTATCACCGCCGGGGTGCTTGGAAAACTTGGTGATGGCGTCATCCAGGCGCGTCTGGGTGCAAAGCCCCAGCAATACAGGATCCCTTGGCTTCAGATTAGCACTATTCCAGTGCGTACGATTACGTACAGAATTGATTGTGTTCTTAGTCGTACCAATGAGCTTTACAATCTGCGCATCGGGAACAGTGGGATGAAACTTGATGAACCATGCTACCGCGTCTGGCTTATCTTGTCTGCGCGCAACCGGCGTATAACGACCGCCTTTGGTTTTAGCCTTGCTGGCTAAAAACTTTTGCGTGCCGTGAGTGAGTTCAAGCCTTGCTTCTTTGTTGTTCTCGCAGTGCTGAATATTCTCAAGCATCAATTGACCGCAGGCAACCGGATCCTGTCCGATGATACCGCTGGCTACTTCGCCATCTGCAATACCCTGAATTTCGAGCGGATGCATACCACAAAAGTCACCAATCTGTTCAAAGGTGAGTGTGGTGTTCTCAACCAGCCATACGGCAGTTGCTTTCGGCATTAATGGTAAAGCCATAACCTGTAAACCTTATCAAATTTAAGTGGGAAGGGCTTATATCTTAAAAAGTATTTTACCAACATTCAAGCCCTGATCCATGCGCTCCAGCGCTTTTTCTGCCTCTTGCAACGGAAAAATCCGGTCAATCACAGGCTTAAGCTTACCTTTTTCCACTGCTTTCCATAGGTTTTCTCGCAGTTCCTTGGCTATCTGTTCCTGTTCGGGTTGTGGCCGTGACCGTAGCGTTGATCCCATAACGGAAAGATGCTTGAGCAAAATAGGAGAAAGATTGACCACTACTTTAGGGCCACGTAGAAACGCAATAATAGAAAGTCTGCCACCGTGAGCGAGTGATTCCAGATTACGCTCAAAATAATCCCCCCCCACCATATCCAGTATGACATCGACTCCCTTATTGTTTGTCTTTTCTTTTATGACCTTTACGTAGTCTTCCTCGCGGTAATAAATGGCTTTTTCTGCGCCAAGCTTCTCGCACATCAGACATTTTTCTTTGGTACCTGCGGTCGCAAACACCCGCGCCCCAAGCAAAACGGCAACTTGAATGGCAATGCTGCCTATACCACTTGCGCCTCCATGAATGAGGATGGTTTCACTAGGCTGAATACGGGCCTGCCAAACCAGACTTATCCATGACGTAAAACATGCTTCTGGTAGCGCGCTTGCTTCTTCCAAACTTAGAGTATCCGGCACTGGAAATACCAGCGAAGCAGGCGCAACCACATATTCGGCAAACGCCCCTTCACGCAGAAGCGCGCACACCTTATCACCAGATTGCAAACCAACATTTTTATCTGCCTGTATAACCTCTCCTGATATTTCCATGCCGGGAATGGCGGGAGAATGCTGCGGCAAAGGATACCGTCCCTGTTTTTGAAAAAGATCAGCGCGGTTTAACCCTGCATACATTACTTTGATTAATACTTCGCCCGCCCCCGCTACGGGCATTTCGCATTCACGCAATGTATATTGTCCCTGATCTAAGACGATGGCTTGCATCAGTTTTTTTCAGTTAGTCGCCTGTTACGATATTCACTGGGAGATAATCCCGTAGTGGATTTGAACACGCGATTGAAAGAAGGAATACTCGAGAAGCCAACATCAAACGCAATAATGGTGATGGCCGTGTCTTCCTTAGCCAGACGCTCCTTTGCCTCGATAACGCGATAGTGGTTAATAAGCGTATTGAAGTTCTGATCAAAACACTGATTAATGATACGCGACAGATTATGTTCACTCACAGCTAATCTCAGCGCTAATTTTCCCCGGCTCAGCTCCATGCTTCGGTATAATTTATCCTCAAGCAGCAATTTGCGAATTTGATCGGCAAGCTGTAAATCACGATCGGACGGCTTGGCCGGACGCATATGCGGAATGCGATCATAGGCGATAGAAAAAGAGCGATCAAAGACACGAAAGACTGACGTGAGTACCAGATAAATAAATCCGATACGCACCACCGTAATGGCAAGTGCCGCACGTTCAGTATCCACATGGCCGCTCACCTGCGCCAGATCAATGACAAACACCGCAAGATTTAGAATAACCAACGCAAGAATAAGTGCATATTTATGCTGCCGCTGATGATCACTACCTTCCATCACATGGGCCAGACGATGATATACAGTGAGGGTCAGCAGAAAAGTAAGTGAGGCGCTAAAAATTTCGTATAGCTGTTTGAATACTATCGGGTCAGTACACAGATTATCGTAGATACATACTTCACCGCGCGCGATAAGAGACGCGTATACAATAGAAACACCGCCTACTAGCGGCACCGCAAGAATGGCCCAATACGGAAATGATGGTATGCGCCCGGTAATAAATTGCACTACCAACAGAAAGCTGAGCGCGGGCGTAAGACTCTCCCCTAAAAGCAGCAGGCCACGCACTTCCTCTTCAGGATTGAGTGCCAACACATTCTGAAGCGGCAATATAAAGCTGCTGGTGAGAGAAAGAAAATAGAGTCCGGGGACAAGAACCTGTAAAAAATTACGCGAGCTTATACAGAGGAAAAACACCATAAAAATGCAGGGCCCCACCGCAAGCAACTGTAAGCCCTGATACCAGGTAAATAATGCCTCATCCATTGCTACTCGCCTTTCTTTTGCAGCGCCTCATGTCGCTTGATACGTTCGTTGACAAAGTATGTCATAAACCGAAGCTCCGCATCCGGTATATCTTTTGTATGCGCTTCTATATTTTCGATGATACGCGCAGCATCATCCATTTCACCGCGTCGTTCATGCACAAACGCCGGTAATTGACGCGCCCAGAACGGAGCGTCATCGGCATGCTCAAGCGGTGTCGCCACTTTGAGCGCAAGTTCTCTGTCTTTAAGTTTATGCTCAGCGATATAGGCCGCTTGCGATAACCACCAGTAATTTTTGCTGGGCCGATCCTTCGAATGTTCATAAAGATAGTCGACGACATAACGCGTATCTGGCACATGCTGTGTCTGGCTGAAATAATAGCTGGCAAGAAACGGAATATAGTCCGAATCATTATCAAGCGAATCGAGTAGCGTGAACCACGCATATAATTTTTTGAAATCATATTTATAAAGCTCGGTGAAACGCCCAAACGTATCGCCTGCATTTTGAATATCCAGCGCCAGCACCCGGAAGTAAAATTGCTCGTCACCAAATGACAGCGCCTTCACCGCTGTCTTACCCGGCACATCCGGGACAATCCCCATATCAGGCAGTTTGCTGCGTGTCATCTGCCAGAAGCCAAGCTGCAGTCCTGCAAATAATAGCAATAAACCATACTGGCGAATGAAGCGCATCATACTCTAAAATTGCTTACGTTTAAAATCAGCGATCGTGGCCAGAATAAGCAAGGGGATAAACGCAGCCGCCTGCAATACAAAAAGTTTGAGATCTTCACTATGCTTCATGCCATAAATAAGCCAGTCACTTTTAGCAAAGAAATCGAGCCGCGGCATAATAATAGATACTATTTTTAAAGAATACGTAAGCAACCCGTTGACCCACTGCTTCTCAAAAAGAAAAGCAGATTGCGTAGTGGCAATAAAAAATCC
>Ga0206897_1125_pt1 | contig 16550 bp, 12 predicted proteins | sample Alteio_BWOrgHeat_49_FD_152972 | JGI IMG/M metagenome (GOLD analysis project Ga0206897, IMG submission 152972) | Enriched cells from forest soil in Barre Woods Harvard Forest LTER site, Petersham, Massachusetts, United States -... | ecosystem: Environmental > Terrestrial > Soil > Temperate forest >... | reverse complement strand
ACGACATGGTCGACAAACGGTAACTCGCTGGATGTTGGCAACGGCGGCAATGGCAATCTGACTGTTGGCGACGGCGCCACTGTAAGCACGGCTTTCGGTTCCTTGGGATTTCACGCGGGCGGAAACGGCACAGCAATAATCACCGGTACAGGCTCAACATGGACGACGAATGGCAATTCATTCAATGTTGGCAATTCGGGCAATGGCAGTCTCACGATTTTAGCTGGTGGAAACTTGAATTCGGCCTTTGGAGGCATTGGCATTGTCGCAGGTTCAAATGGCTCGGCGACTGTAACAGGCAATGGTTCAATGTGGACGACTAACGGCAACGCGCTGGATGTGGGCAGTGCTGGCAACGGCACGTTGACTGTATCCAGCGGCGGTAACGTTAGCACTGCTTTTGGTGCTGTCGGCTTGAGCGCGGGTTCAAATGGAACAGCAAATATCACGGGTCTTGGATCAACATGGGATAGCAGCGACGAAGTCATTATTGGCGATTCCGGCAGTGGCAATTTGTCCATTTCCAATCGCGGCCAAGTTAATAGCCAGAGTGGTTCGATTGGCGACAACACCGGAGGAAATGGCACAGTGACCGTGATGAACGCCACGTCGGTATGGTCCAATAGCGGCAATTTTATTGTGGGGCGGAGGGGTGAAGGCAATTTGACAATTTCCAATCGCGGGGAAGTCGTTGACCAGGATGGTTACATTGGGAAGGGCGCTGGCGGGAATGGAACAGTATATGTGACCGGCGGCGGTTCGTTTTGGATAAACACTGGCAACCTTTTCATGAATGGCAGTGGGACAGCCAATCTGACAGTGGACAATGCTGGTCTGGTGGAGGTGGATGAAAACCTGATTTTTAAGCCCACATCAAATTTGAAGGCGACGGTCAATCTCAACAATGGCGGCTATCTTAAGATTGGAGGCAACAACGGTATTCAGGGAGCGGGTGTATTTAATCTGGCTGGCGGGACTGTGTTGGTATCGGGCAGCGATTTGACCACCAGCACCGCGGCAACGCTTGTTTCAGGTTCGACCTCAACCATTGATACTCGCGGACTGAACGCGACGTGGTCGGGTGCCTTGGGAGGGAGTGGTGCACTTGCCAAAGCGGGTGACGGAATGTTGACGCTTTCGGGCAGCAACACGTACACCGGCGGCACGACAGTGTCTGCTGGAACACTGGTCGTTGGGAATGGCGTTGCAGGTTCCGTTACTGGCACTGGAACGGTTGGCGTTGATGTAGGAGCCACGCTCGCAGGTAGCGGCAACGTTGGCGGGCCGACAACGATTTCAGGAACATTGTCGCCAGGCGATTCGAGTACTGTGGGAACTTTGACGTTTAACCAAGGGGTGACGATGGGGAACAACGCGACGCTCGCGCTGAAGCTCGGAGGCTTGGGCCGTTCAACCCAATACGACGCGTTGAATGTGGGAGGCCTACTTTCTCTCGATGGTAACCTTGATGTGTCGTTGATCAATGGTTTTGCACCTGCATTTTGGGATGTTTTTGAGTTGCTTCAGACGGGCATTGTTTCGGGTGAATTTGCGAATCTCGATTTGCCGAGCCTGAATGCGGGCCTTTATTGGGATACGTCCAATCTTTACACCTTTGGTGACGTTGAAACGATGGTGACGGCCAGTACTTTTTCGGATTGGGCAAATATCATTGGCCTCACTGGCAGCAATGCACTGGCGAATGCACGACCTTTCACAGATGGCCTGCCGAACCTGATGAATTATGCGATGAATATCGGCAATTCGCCGCAGGCCGGCCAATTGCCTGTAACGTCCTTAGCGGCTATCAGTGGTACAAATTATCTGGTGTTGGAATTCCGACAGCGCAAAAACATGACGGATGTGCAACTTATTCCACAATGGTCCACTGATGTGATAAATTGGACGGATGTTCCCGCCGGGGACATTACCCAACTTGCGGATGATGACGCCTATACCTCGCGCTACCAGGCGAGCGTGCTCTTGCCAGTGAACGGGAAGGTCTTTTTACGTGTGACGTCTGCCAGTCCTTAAGTAGAGCGAATAGGAGGCCCGAAGACTATTTCGATGTGCTGGCAGGTGCGGGTTTTGAACCTGCGCCAGCGCCTGCGCCGATGAGCCCTTCGACAGGGGCGAAGTCGTCGGTGAGGATGGGCGAGTTGGCGTAGTTTTCTGGAAGAGTATCCACGAATCTTTCCACGCGCACCATGAAATCGGGCAGGGCGATTTTTTTCGAGGCAATGAGATCGGCGGCTTTTTTGCGAAGGGTGGCGATGTCCATTTTATCAGGAGAAACGGTGGCGATGAGCACGTCGTTGAGGCTTTCCTTGGATTCGAAGCGATAGACCTGCGGGAAGACTTCCTTCATCGTGCGGTACATGGCGCCGACGATGTCGGCATTGTAATCGCGTAGGATGGTGATGACATTGTAGGCGACGACGCCGTTGGGATTGAGGTGGTCGCGCACGATCTGAAAAAACTCTTTGGTGACGAGCTGGGGGGGGGATGCTCGCGCCGTAGCGGCCCTGGGTGTAGGCGTCCATGATGACGGCGTCGTATTTTTCCGTGCTGCGGCGCAGGAACTGGCGGCCGTCCTCGATGCTGAGTTTTTGTTTATCGTTAAGATTGTACAAAAAGTAAGTTTTTGCGGTGTCGCCGACAACGGGGTCAATCTCGGCGGTCTGGATGGAGACATCGGGATAGTAGTGGGCAAACGTACGTTGGCCCGTTGCGCCGCCGAGCCCGACCATGAGGACTTTTTTGATGTCGGGATTCCACAGCCAGACCATGTGGAAATAGTCGGTGTACTCAAAGCCGCCGATGAAGGGGTCCGTAATGGACATGCGCGATTCCATTGTGTCATCAAAATACAACGTGCGCAGGCTGGAGTAATCCTCGACCCTGATGTTGTGGTAAGGGGAAGCTTTTGTGAAAAGCAGAACGTGCATCGAAGGGTCGCTTTTGGCGAGCATTGTCACATCAGGTGTAAGCGCGATTTGCGTGACGGAGAGCGTGGCGTTGGCCGCGGGCACCGGCAAATTTTGCGCGTCTGCCGATGGCAGCGCGAAAAAAGCACCTGATAAAAGTGCCAGTACTGCAGCGGACTTTTGGAAAGGGTTATTAAACTGAATCAATTTCATGATTTTGAGGCGGGGTTGGAAAGGCTGCGTTGGCGGGCCGGAACCCATTGGTCCATGACGATGCATAATATGCCGAGCGCAATGGTGAGGGCGCCGGTGATGCGGAAAATGTTGGAGAGGCCGACGTATTCAATCAAGATAAAGCCGGACACGAAAACGCCACCGATGCTGCCGACGGTGCTTGCGGCGAAAATCATGCCGCTGGCGTGGCCCACCTGTTCGATATTGCGTGTACATAGGCGGATCATGTAGGGCGAGAGTGTGGCGAGAGCGACGCAAGGAATGAAAAACACGAGGGCGCTACCGAGCACGGGATCGGTTTTTTGCCAGAACACAGGAACGGGTACATCGAGCGGATGGCGGTCGGTGATGGCGTAAAGGAGACTATCGAAATTGGGAATGGCGCAGATGAGAATGCCCGCCGGAATAAGCAACCATGCGAGCCGCGCAAGACGTTTCCATTTGTCGGCAAGGGTGCCACCGATGTAATAGCCTGCCGAGAGCGCAACAAGCACGAGGCCGATCTGGCTGACCCAAATGTAAAATGAACTGCCGAAATATTTCGCCAGAAAACGCGCGCCAATGATTTCCAACACCATGATGATAAAGCCGCCGGTGAAGACGATGATGGCTGCCGCGAAATTCTGCATAAGAAAGGAAAGGTACGATTACGAGGGAACTATTCGCGGGCGGCTTGCCAGATGCGGAGGCAGGAGGCGATGAGGGCGGGGAATTCTTTGAGGGAAATCTGGCTGGGGCCATCGGAAATGGCGCGGTCGGGGTCAGGGTGGGTTTCAATGAAAAGGCCGTTGGCGCCCGCGGCGAGGGCTGCTTTTGCGAGGGAAGGGACAAATTCGCGCTGGCCGCCGGAGGCACCGCCAGCAGCGCCGGGTAGCTGGACGCTGTGCGTTGCGTCGAAAATAACAGGGCATTTATTGCGCGCCATGATGGCGAAAGAGCGCATGTCCACGACGAGATTTTGGTAGCCGAAGGTTGTGCCACGCTCGGTCTGCCAGATTTCACGCGCGCCGCTATCGCGAAGTTTGGCGACGACATGCGCCATTTCCATCGGCGAAAGAAACTGGCCTTTCTTGACGTTGACGATTTTGCGCGTGGCCGCGGCGGCGAGTAGGAGGTCGGTCTGACGGCAAAGAAAGGCGGGGATTTGCAGGGCGTCGCAAACGGCGGCGGCCTGGTCGCACTGTGCAGAAGTGTGAATATCGGTGAGAACGGGAAAGCCGAAATCCTTTTTCACCATGGCGAGGAGTTTGAGCCCGGCGGCGATGCCCGGGCCGCGTTTGCCCTTCAGGGATGTGCGGTTGGCCTTGTCGAAAGAGCCCTTGAAGACGATGTTGAGGCGCGGTTCGGCGTCGCGGAGTTTAGCCAGCGCTGTGGCGACGGCGCGGCAGACGGCCTGGCTTTCGAGCGAGCACGGCCCGGCGATGAGCAGCAGGCGCTTGGGGTCGAAGAGCATGGGGGGACTATAAAGGAAAAGGTGAAAAGTAAAAGGTATAAGGTTAAAGGTGAAAGACTAAAGATGTGGCAGATAAATTCTTGGTTTTGGGAAAATTCGGCTTCATAGTTGGCGCATGAGCAATGATGTTTCAATCGAGGTTGTGAGGACGGCGGGATTCGAGTGCGCGCCAGTGGGATTTATAGGTTTGGGCGTGATGGGGAAGAGCCTTGCGTGGCATTTGCTGAAGGCCGGGTATCCGATGATGGTGCAAACGCGCACGCGGGCGAAGGCGGAGGGATTGATTGCCGAGGGCGCACAGTGGGTGGATTCGCCGCGGGATGTTGCGGCAGGCTGCAAACTGATTTTCACAATGGTCGGTTTTCCGCATGAGTTGGAGGACGTGTATTTTGGTGCGCGCGGGATATTTAAAGGTGTGAAACCGGGTGAAGTGCTGGTGGATTTGACAACCTCTACGCCACATCTGGCGCGGCGCATTGCGGAGGCTGCGCAGAAACTTGGCGTGGAGGCGCTGGATATTCCAGTGACCGGCGGCGAAGTGGGCGCGCGGGAGGCGCGGCTTTCGATGATGGCCGGGGGTTCGCCGGAGGCTTTTGCCCGGGTTGCGCCGGTGCTGAAATTATTCGGACCGCTGGCGGTGCTTCATGGACCGCCGGGCAGCGGGCAGCATGCGAAGATGGCCAACCAGATCATGATCGCGGCGACGATGATGGGGATGTGCGAGGCGCTGGCGTATGCAAAGGCGGCGGGGCTGGATACCGCGAAGGTGTTGCAGAGCACCTCGGCGGGGTCGGCGTCGAGCTGGTCGCTGCTGAATCTCGCGCCGCGGGCATTGCGTGGCGATTTCGCGCCCGGGTTTTACGTGAAGCATTTTGTGAAAGACCTCGGCATTGCGCTCGGCGCGGCGCGCGAGATGGGGATAAAGCTGCCCGGCTTGGCGCTCGGGGAGAAGTTATACCGGAAACTTGCCGCCGCTGGGCATGGACACAAAGGCACGCAGGCGCTGTGGCTGAGTTATCTGGAGACAGTGGAGAAAACGAAAGCAAAGAAGAAGACGCGGGGAAGCAAAGTAAAGAAGGCGAAGAGAACTCGCGCAGAGTCGCAGAGGCGCAGAGTAAGAAAATGAGGTTAGTCCAATGGGTTGGCGAAGATTGGCGGTTAGGGGCTCCGTTTAGCGTCGCCGTGAAAATAGCCGCTATGCGGCTTTCGCCTTTGGCGCAAACCGAAATCCAAGCATCCAAATTGGCGCAGCCAATGCAACGAAAACAACGGGCCAATGCTGGCCGAACATATGTATTAACAAGTCATCGCGGATTCGAAACAAAACATCGGCCAACAACAGCAGATGGGCCAGAACGAGCAAGGTGGTTTTTGCCGCGACGTTATTAAGCAAGATGAAAATAGTTAAAAATAACAAATAATATAATAACGTAACTGCTGCGAAGTCTGAATTGTCAAGTAGGCCTGCCATCATGAATATGAATACAACAGCACCGCATAACGATGTCATTATCCAATAATTTAAAATAAACAAACTTGAAGCACAAACCCACCTAAAGCGGTGATAATATGCTGTGAAGCAAGCCAGCGCATAAAGCATCATCACCCAAAATGGGAAAGTTGAATTCATTAGAAACCAGGGTGGGATTGACGTGATTTGATTGAGACTTGTTATCGAGTCAAATAGAAAGACACTAACCTCCAACCCCCCAAAAACAGCACCGCCGCCGTTCCGGGGGGAAGGGCGGCGGTGGAAATTCAGCGCGGGGCCGGATGTATTACGGCTTCGCGGGTGAGCCGCCGCCAGAAGCAGGGGGCGCGCCGTTGGGCGAGAGGCCGAGTTGCTTTAGCAATTCAGGCGAGAGGCCGCCACCGGATGCGCCTGCGGGTGCGGGCGGGGGAGCGTCCTTGAGGTCGGTGACCGTGATGTCGAAGATGAGGGTCGCATTCGGGGGAATGGGGCCGACGCCTTTGTCTTCGAAGGCAAGTGCGGCAGGGATGTAGAGTTTCACTTCGCCGCCTTTGCCGATGAGCTGCACGCCCTCGGTCCAACCCTTGATGATGCCGTCGTCCTTGACGGGGAGGTCGCGGGTTTCCTTGTTGTCGGTTTTGTCGAAGACGGTGCCGTCAATGAGCTTGCCCGTGTAGCTTACGGTGGCGATCTGGTTGGGCGCGGCCTTGGTGGAAGCTCCGGGAGTGATGATTTCGTAATAGAGGCCATCGCTGGTTTTCTTCACGCCTTTTTTGTCGAGGTCAGCGAAGAACGCTGCGGAGTCGGCGGCTTGTTTTGCGCCGGCGGCCTTCTGCGTGGTTTCAGCGCGAGTTTGCAGGTAGGTCATCATGGCCTGCATCTTGGTGGCGTCGGGCGTGTCGTTGGAGACAAGCGACAGCTTCATGCCGGCGGCGATGAGGTCGATGTCAGCGTTGGTGAGGGCGAGTTCCTCCTTGAGGCGGGCCTGTTTGGCGAGATAGAAGCCGAAATTGGTGAGAAACTCTTTTTCCTGTTCGGGTGAAGGAGGGGCGGCGGGCGCTGCAGCGGCCGGAGCGGCGGCCGACGAAGCCGAGGGGGCCGTGGTGGGCGAGTTTTGTGCGCTGGCTGTTACGGCCAGCAGTGCGGCTGCCCAGGGGGCGCTATAACGGAGGAGTTTGCTCATACGATTGGGTTGTTGGTTGGCTGCTGACCCGCGTGGCTGTGAGGCGGCGGGAAAGGGAGACAGGGTTATTGGCTGAAAGTGGAGCGGAAACAGGGATTTCCGACCGGGAACCGTGGCTTATGGCAGGTTGGGCAGGCTATTCCAAGCACATAAATCAGCGCCTTTGCCCGACAATTTCATGCCAATGAGAGCTGTTTGCGGCGGCGATATTCCACAATGACGAGCAACCCAGCCAGGAACGCGCCCGCAAGATATGTGGAAGGTTCAGGAGCGGGAACCATGGCGACCAATTCGCCGCTGTTCATCATTTGGCCCGCAAACACACCGGTCAAACCATCGGGATTGATGAACAGGATATCCCCTATTTGCGTTGAGGTAAGGCCATTTGCCGTCGAGCCAAAAAAGATCTGATTGTTGCCGCCGCCCGATCCGCTGCCATTCCAGTTATAGACGTCGATCGTGGCGCCGGAAGTCCATGCCGTGGCGCTGCTGTCGGCAAAGTAGATGACGGCGCTGCCCGTCGAGCCAAAATCAAAGGTTGAGTTACTCGACAATGTAAGCGTGTTGAGACCGGTGGCGCCGGAGGAGCCTTCGCTGTTGCCTGCCATGGATATCGTTCCGCCCGCAAGCGTCACCGTTGCGCTGTTGTTTATCTGATTACTCGAACCAAAAAGCAGGGTGCCACCGGTGTTGATGGTGATGCCGGAAGTAGAGCCTAGCGCCTGATTCGAGCCGGTGGCTGCCAGTTGAATTGTGCCGCCGGAGATGACGGTTGCACCGGTGAAGGCGTTATTCCCGGTGAGGCTGAGCATTCCCGTGCCGTCCTTTGTAAGGGAAGCGGTGCCGCTGCCCACGGTGCCGCTGATGGTCAAAGTACCGGTGCTCATTTGGTGGACGATGACTTCCTTGTTGTTTGCGCCCACCTGGCCGTCGGAAATGGTATAGTTGCTGGAACCAGTCATCAACATGCCGAGGCTGGTGATGGTGAGAATGTTCGAAGCGCCGCCGAGATCCAGCGATCCGGAGGAAGATGACGTATCAATAGCCAGTGAATTGACCGAACGATTGGCGTTGGTCATGGCAACCGTGCCGGAAGTCGAGTAGTTGGTGGTGGCGCTGTTGCTGTTTGTGAGCAGTGTGGAGGCGCCGGTGTAGCGCGCGATGTTGCCGCTGGTTACGGTGGCAAAACCGGTGCCCGTCGCATCCGTTACCGTCGCATAACCGAGTACGCTGTTCGTTAGCGTCGGGCTGTTGGTGAGGAAGGAATTGGCGGCGGAGATATCAACGTTGACGGTGCTGCCAGCGCCACGCGTCCAGGTGTTGCCAAGGGTGAGCGTGGTGCTCGTGCCGCCATTGGCGTTGATAACGACGCTGGTGCTGGTGGCTGCGGTAAGTGTCGGGTTGCCGATGGTTTGGGTCGAGGCGGCGGTGCTGTTGCCGTCAATTCTGAAGGTACCCCCGCCCAATGTCAGCTTGCTTGTCGAGGCCAGCACGTTGTTGCCTGCGGAAAGATCCAGACGCAAGGTTCCGTATTGCGTGTTGGTGATACCCGTGTAGGTGTTCGTGCCATTGAGGGTAAATGTGCCCGTGCCGATTTTGGTGAGCCCGCTGGTTGCGCTTCCGCCGCCGATCACGCCGGAAAAGGTTGTGTCGCGGTTGTTGTCGCCAATCGTGAGTATTTTGCCATTGCTCAGGGTGACGTTTCCGGAACCTTCCAGCGAGCCTGTGGTTTCCGACGCGGTTACGCTCAGCGTGCCGGAAGACTGCACGTTGACCGACGAGGTATCGCCCAACGCACCGCCGCCTGCGATGGAGAGTGTGCCAGCCTTGATGACAACGTTGCCCGTCAAGGCGTTGTCGTTGGTGGCGCTGTTCAAGGTGACCGTGCCCAAATCAACTTTGGTGAGGTTACCTGCGCCCGAAAAATTCCCGGTAAAGTTTACCGTGCCACCGGAAGCGGAGGTTAGAAGGGTGTCACCCGTTACGTTCACCGTTCCCGAAAAAGTCGCCGTACCTGATCCGAAATTGCCGCCAATGGTGGAACTATTGCCATAACCCGACACGGTGATCGTGTTGGCAAACGTTTTGCCGCTGGCGATGGCAAGCAGCGCAAGGTCGTCGCCGGATTGGGTCAGGCTGTCGCCGAGAGTCACGATGCCGGTGCTCAGGGCGCTATTGCTGCCGCTGATTTGGAGGGTGCCGTCCCGGATGACCGTGTTGCCGCCAAATGTGTTGGCTTTGGTGAGAGAGACGGAGCCGGAAGTGGTTTTCAGCAAAGTGGCGGAGGAACCGTCAATGATGGCTGAAACAGTTCCGTTTTGGACTTCAAACGAAGTTCCCGTGAGTATGCCTGTTCCCGTGATGGTTCCGTTTGTGAGTGTGACATTGCCGACGGTTTCGTTGTGACTGTTGAGGTTCAGGGTTCCACCGGCAACGGTGACAGGACTGGAAGAATCAAAAACGCTTGCCGCGCCGAGCGAAAGTGTGCCGGAATTGACCGTCGTGCCGCCAGTATAAGTGTTCGCGCCGGATAGGGTCGTTGTACCCGTGCTGTTTTGTGTTAGACCGCCCGCGCCGGAAATGAGGCCCGTGAGGTTCACACTTCCGGCCCCGGAAACTGTAAGACTGCCGTTGGAGGCATCCATCGTTCCGCTTGCCGTCATCGTGCGCCCGTTTGCCACATTCCATTCCTGTGAAGCGGCAAGCGACAGGTTGGCGGCAATGTTCAGGTTTGCCGTGGCATTGCTCATGTCGATGCCACTGGAACCGAGTGTGAGAATGGCGCCCGCTGTCGAGGCATTAATTGTGAACGTGCCACCGGGATTGGTGAGCTGGATGCCCAGAAAGCTTACATTCCCACCGAGCTTTGTGGTACGCGCTACCGTTAATGTGGAATCAATGATGACAAGATTTCCCGAACTCGGGACAACACCCCCGACCCAGGAGCCCGTGGCGTTGAGATCGTTGGTGTTATTGGCCTTCGTGATGCTGCTCGCCGCTTCACATGGCAGAGCCGCCAACAAAACCAACCCTGCGATAAGGAATCTATGAAAACGCAAAAATACCACCCGGGCCGCAACCATGGACCGGAGTGTCGCAAAAGGCATTTTTACTCTCTCACTCACTAGGCACATAAACCTAATCTATATAAGGGGTTTTTTCAAATGAATAATGATGTAAAAATTATTCTCTTTGTATTGATAATGAATTGTTTGTGAGATTTTAAAATAATACATTTCTTTGACAATTGAGAAAATATTGCCATTTCGAGAATTTACGCTGAGCGTCACAGGGCAGATAGTCTTTTGGGAAGAGGAATATCCTTCATATTGTAACCCAAAAACCCTGTTCGCGCTATAAGGTAAACACCTGAATTTCAGCGCAATAACAAATCGAGAAAAAGGCATGATGCAGACTTAAGCAAACCACTGGTCGAGAAGCTTCCAGAGTAGCGGCAAATTTACGGTTTGGTGGCGGAGTCCTGAAGAGATTTCAGAAGCGGATTGGACGCGGGGGCCACCAGCGGCGAGTTCGTGCCCGCAGTTTTCGATGAGGCTGGCGAGCGAGGAAGTGTCGGCTTCGAGGTGGAATTGCAGGCCAAGGGCGAGGCGACCCCACGCGAAGGCCTGGTGGGGGCAGTCGGCGGTTTCGGCGAGCCATTGTGCGCGTGGGGGAAGATCGAAGGTGTCGCCGTGCCAATGGAGCGCGGTGGAGGTTTCGGGAAGGAAGCCGAATGCGACGCTTGAGCGCGCCTCTGCGCGCCAGCGGATGGGCAGCCAGCCGATTTCGCGGACGGCGTTTTGATAGACGCGTCCACCCAGGACATCGGCCAGCAGTTGCGCGCCGAGGCAGATGCCGACGACGGGGCGGCTGCTTTCGAGGGCGCGTGCAAGGAAGTCCTTTTCCGTTTTGAGCCAGGGATGTTGGCGGTGCTCGTAGATGTTCATCGGCCCGCCCATGACAAAGAGGCCGTCAACTGTGGCGAGATCCGGCGCGGGTGCGCCGTCGAACCAGCGCGTGAAGGTGAGTGAATGGCCGCGTTCGCGCGCCCAGCGGGTGATTTCACCGGGGCCTTCAAACGGGACGTGCTGGAAAACGTGGAGGCGCATGAAGCAGTAACTAAACCATCATGCGACCGTTTCAATACCGCAGATGCCTTATACCAAGGCGATCATTAGAAGCGCGCCGTGGGGGATTGGGAACGGACGACGCGGGCGCGGACGTATTGACCGGCTGCCACGGCGAGGGTGGCGATGAGCACGACAAACGGCATCGGTATGTCGCCCTGCCAGATGTCACCGAGCGCGACCGCCACAATGCCCGCGACGCCCACGAGGAGTGGGAGAAATAGCGCCCAACGGCGTGGCTGAATCAACCCTGCAATGACCGAAAAACAGATAATAACAGCAAGCGTCATACGGCGTAATATATGTCGGAGATCCTGACCATCAAGCACAAAATAACAGCAAAAAATTCCGGCTTGGCGGCATGGTCGAAAAGCCATGACAGCGGCCTAGCGCAGATGTGCGAAGGGACGCCTTTCGCCCAACAACTACTTGCCCAGAAGTTTTAGAACCACGAAGACTACGATGGCCGTTCCCAAACCACCTCCGCCGAGCCAGACTAAAAAGGCCCAGCCAGCGGCCGCGATTACGGGTGTCATTACAAGGGATGTGAGTATCATGGTAGTGAGTAGGGCAGGATGGTTGTGCGCCAAGCCGCCAATGAACACGGCAGGTGGAGCGTCCTGTCCGACAGTGCCATAGTCTACCCTGAAACCGACACATGCGCTATGGGGTGTTCCCCGCCTTTCGCGGATGAAAAACCGCGAGAAAGCTTCCCGGCGAGAGACAACTTGTAATATCAGGCCGTGCGGAGACGGCGGCGGGCGAGGGCTACGCCAAGGGCGAGGACGCCGGCGCCAAGGGCGAATTCAGAAGGCTCGGGTACGGGTGTCGGGGCGAATGCAAAATTGGAGATGGTGACCACGGATTGGGTTTGCTCCGGGAAGCCTAATCCCACTGCCGTACCGCCTTGAGCAAAGACAGAGAACCCGATGTCGTCACCCTGCGAAACAGTCCACGAACCCGATCCCGTGGCATTCCCGGAGAAGACGATGGGAGTGCTGTTTTGCGTGTAGGTGAAATTGGCCGAACCGCCTGTGCCCAACTGTACATTGGTGAAATCGTAATCGAAGGTAATCGTCCCGGCTTCAGGGACGTTCGCGTAGGCGAGCGTCGAAGTGATGGAATTGAACGTACCTATGGCAACGGCCTGGATGTTAAAGGAGGCGGGAGCGTTCGTGGTGTCCAATGAGCCGTTTGCAGCGCCACCTTGGTGAAGCGTAAAAAGCCATGCGCCCGCGGAGGTGTTGTTGGCTGTGGATAGTCCTCCCGGGGGCGGGGTGAGGGCGTAGTCGCCCGAGAAGTCCGCACGGGCGTCGGGAGCGAGGGCGGCGAAAAGGGTCAGAGCGAGGAGAGCGGCAACGGATGTTTTCATAACGCGTTTTAAGCAGATTTTGTGCCCGTTTTCAAGCGGTTTTTAAAAGATTTTTTGTATGTCAACGTATGTGACAATTGGGTGACGTGGGTGCTTGGTTCGGAAAAGTAGGAGTTTAACCGCTCATCTACGCTGATGTTCGCTGATGCAGGCGACAAAACTTAACCGCAGGCTACCGTCTTTGCGGTAAAGCGGGGAGGGCAGGATTTTTTTGACAGAATTTACAAAATTGAAGAACCATTTACAGAAAAGAAGCCAAACAGAGCCTTTGAATTCTGTTCATTCTGTTAATTCTGTCCAAAACTCAGAAAGGAATCTTCTTTCACTCCGTAACGAAACACGTGAACAACGCCGACCAACAAGACGCGGACCTGATTGAACCCGCGCCGGAGGACATTGACCCGCAAGCGGAATTGGGGATTTTTGGAAAAACTAGGAATGAATGGAAGACTGACTACTTCTAGATCTCGCTTTTAATAGGAATCGAATTCAGATGAGGAAATCGTCAATTACCTTATTTATGCGGATATCATGCGGTTCGGATGTAAATAGTTGAAAATCGCGAATTGGCGTATGTGGTTCATCGTTCACCGGTTTGTTGGCAGTGTTTTGAAGAAAATCGAACATAGGTAGTATAGGTCCTTCCGATTCCAACTTGTCGATCTCTTCAAGCTTCTTCACGAAATGACCCATGGGCATCAATCCATTGGCAAATCTTTGCAAGGTTGATGTAATAGCTTCGAGACTATTATCAATACCTATCCAGCTCCGCCCGCATTGGTGAGCAATATCGAGAGTGGTTCCCGAACCTGAAAAGCAATCGAGTACCAAGTCCCCTTCATCTGACGACGCTTCAATTATTCGCTGAAGCAATAACGGATTCTTTTCAGTTGGATAGCCCGTGATGTGAATGTTTTGGTTATGAGCATCACGAAAATTCATCCAGATATCTTGAACGGGAATACCATCGCTGGAATCAAGGTAGATTTTTCGACGCGGGTTGCCTGTGGGAGACCAATAAATTTCGCCGCGAGCGTCCATTTCATCCAAAGTGATCGGTAGGTACTGCCAGTGTTTGCCAGGTGGCGGAAGCATCCCCCGCCAAGATTTGCCTGTTTCACCATTACGCGTGCCTGGAGCATGAATCGGCACTTTCTTATAGCGGCGACCTGTGCCGGGCTCAATGCATTGATATTCTTTAGCGGCCGTATTCTCAGTCCATACCTCTACGGGACGATGCCAGACGTACTCATCGGATTTTGTGTAAAAGAGAATATAGTCGGAGACGTTACCAAAAGTTTTTCGTGTATAGTTTTTTGGATTGCACTTTTTTCGAGTAATCCAACTGCGGAAATTTTGTCGACCAAAAATTTCGTCCATTATGATTTTGGCATGGAAAGCCATGTTCTCGTCTAAATGCACATAGATGGAGCCGTTTTCCGCCAGCAATTCACGAAGTAGGATGAGTCTTTCGCGGAGAAACTCGAGGTAATGTGCGCCCTCGAGAATATCGGTATACGCGTCGGCTTGCTTGCGAGATTGAAAGACGCTTTTGGTTGCATACGGTGGGTCAATGTACACGAGCCGTATTTTGCCGCAAACTGAGGCGTCCCGTGTCAAGTTGGCGAGAATGGGTAGATTATCGCCAAAATAGAATCGGTTTTCTGTGGTTGAGGACACGCGCTTGGGCCAAAGACGCGTCAGCTTCGCGGGAAAGGTCTCTAGAATTTCTGCTTCGGATTTCTTTCCGTCAAAAGTCAACACTATGTCAGTCGCTCCGTTTGAAACGGAGCAAACTGTATGCGAGCCACCATTGCCTCGCCAGTTGGATTTTGAAATGCCTGTAGCCATTGATTTGCCTCTAGGATGTGAGCCAATCTCGTGTGATGCGCTCGGGTACCATTCGAAGTGTCGCGACCATAATGCGTCCCGGGAGGCTGCGTTCGAGCGCAGAATAGTCATTCCACATCGAACCGAGCAATAAACCAGGGCCATCGTTTATGAAAATCACTTTTGTTTTCAATCTATGTCTTTTTGCGTAACCAAGTATTTCGTCTGCGCAGTTCCTATATCCTCCTGTTCGGTCATCTTCTTGTGCTCCACCACGGTCGGAATCATACCGAGCAAGCCCAATGGCAAGAATTTCACCTTCTGCTTTATCAAGGACAACAAAATCCACAGGACGGTCTGGTTTTGGATAATTTTTAAAAATCTCGCCAAGTAAAATGTCTTTCCCGGCTCTTTCAGGTCCTTTGATGGGCAGGTCGGGAAAAGTTGATCGAAACATGGCAAAAAATCGTTCTGTGAGGTCATAACCTTTCTTGCCGCGGTCTTTGTATTCCCACAATACTGCACAAAGTGCTTCATCGGGAATTGGACGGGATAAGAAAGCGGCTTGAACTTTTTGGATGACGCGAAAGCCTTTACCAAACTGTTCGCAAATTTTCTTGGCTTTCGATTTCTGTTTCAACATCTCGACGGGTGTCTCCGGGCTAACATACTTGCGAAACACGCGAGCTAATTGAACACGCATCCAGCCATCAGATTGCTCCGCAATCTGCAAAAAAAGCCGCGTCGATGATTCTGATGATTTAAGAAGCTGACCAAAGAGGACAAGAACGGGTTTATAGAGTTCGCAAGCGTCTTTGAGGATATCGGGATAGTACTCACCCGTCGCAAGTGTTATCCAATTGTTTGCATCGGACTTATAGTCGGCAAACGTTTTGGGTTTCATGGATTTCACGTTACGCATGGCATTACCCCTATGTATAAAGACCAACCCCATTTTTGACAAACTCTTTTGCCTTCTCCTCCATCCCTTTCTTCAACGCTTCTTCCTCGGTAAGCTGCTGTTCCGCCGCGTATTTGCGGACGTCTTCCGTTATCTTCATTGAGCAAAAATGCGGGCCGCACATGGAACAGAAGTGCGCGCTTTTGGCGGATTCGGAGGGGAGCGTGGCGTCGTGGTAGGATCGCGCGCGTTCGGGGTCGAGGGAGAGGTTGAACTGGTCTTCCCAGCGGAATTCGAAGCGGGCTTTGGAGAGGGCGTTGTCGCGGTACTGGGCCGCCGGGTGGCCTTTGGCGAGGTCGGCGGCGTGCGCGGCGATTTTATACGCGATGACGCCTTCGCGCACGTCGTTTTTATCGGGCAGGCCGAGGTGTTCCTTGGGGGTGACGTAGCAGAGCATGGCGGTGCCGTGCCAGCCGATGATGGCGGCGCCGATGGCGCTGGTGATGTGGTCGTAGCCGGGGGCGATGTCGGTGGTGAGGGGCCCGAGGGTGTAGAAGGGCGCTTCGTGGCACCAGTCGAGTTGCTTGTCCATGTTTTCGGCGATCATGTGCATGGGGACATGGCCGGGGCCTTCGCACATGACCTGGACGCCGCGGTCCCACGCGCGCTTGGTGAGCTCGCCCTGGGTTTTGAGTTCGGCGAACTGGGCGGCGTCGTTGGCGTCGGCGATGGAGCCGGGGCGCAGGCCGTCACCGATGGAGAAGGAGACGTCGTAGGCGGCCATGATGTCGCAGATGTCGTCCCAATGGGTGTAGAGGAAATTTTCCTTGTGGTGGGCGAGGCACCATTTGGCGAGGATGGAGCCGCCGCGGGAGACGATGCCGGTCATGCGGCGCGCGGTGAGGGGGATGAACTGGAGGCGGACGCCGGCGTGGATGGTGAAGTAGTCAACGCCTTGCTCGGCTTGCTCAATGAGGGTGTCGCGGAAAATTTCCCACGTGAGTTCCTCGGCGCGGCCGCCGGCTTTTTCGAGGGCTTGATAGATGGGGACG
>Ga0206897_1124_pt1 | contig 16585 bp, 18 predicted proteins | sample Alteio_BWOrgHeat_49_FD_152972 | JGI IMG/M metagenome (GOLD analysis project Ga0206897, IMG submission 152972) | Enriched cells from forest soil in Barre Woods Harvard Forest LTER site, Petersham, Massachusetts, United States -... | ecosystem: Environmental > Terrestrial > Soil > Temperate forest >... | reverse complement strand
GAAAAATATCTGAAGCAGGGAAAGGAAGGAAACATTCAGAAGAACATAAAAGAAAAATATCTGAAGCAGTTAAAGGCAAAACTCCTTGGAACAAAGGAAAGATAGGAATCTATTCTGATGAAAGTAGAAAGAAGATGTCCGAATCCCAAAAAGGAAAGAAACTTTCAGAAGCAACTAGGAGAAAAATATCTGAAGCTAGAAAGGGGAAAGTCCGCCTTAGATGAGAAATTCAAAGTAAATCTTGAGAAATACCTGTTTTTCATTTAGTTTTAGACGCATTTGTGACTTTGTTAAATGATTAGTGCTTGAAAAACTCCGGCTCATATTCTTGAAAATTAGCTAAAACCTAATCTAGATGATAGATGTTAAAAAAATACTTGGTAATAAAAAAGAAAAAAACAGCAAGGGATACTAAAAACCCTGATGACAATATTGAGCAATACACCCATAGTGATAATAAGCGAGCTTACAATCCACCTGTAGGATTAGTAACTCCTCAAACAGACAAGGATCTACCAAAGAAAAAATATTCTTATGATCCTCATCTTGATCCGCAACTAATATGGAGCGGTAAAAAAGAAAACACAAGTTTTGAGGTAGATACTGTATCACTGCATGTACATGAAAGAATTGATCCAATAACAATAATTGAAAATGTGATGAAAAAACAAAAGTATACTCAACATACACTTTTTCATTATTTTGAATTACCAGAGAACAATCTTCCAAATAGACAGGCAATAGAATTTTACAAACACGATCAAAATTGGTCAAATAGATTGATTGCTGGTGATTCTTTACTTGTGATGAATTCTCTTTTACAAAAAGAAAATATGGCTGGTAAAGTACAGACAATCTACATTGATCCTCCATATGGTATAAAATATGGTTCCAATTTTCAACCGTTTGTAAATAAGCGGGAAGTAAAAGATGGAAAGGATGAGGATCTAACGCAAGAACCTGAAATGATTAAAGCATTTCGTGATACTTGGGAACTTGGAATACACTCGTATTTGACATACCTGCGTGATCGATTACTACTTACAAAAGAATTGTTGACCGATACTGGAAGTTGTTTTGTACAGATTAGTGATGAAAATGTACATTTAGTGAGAAACCTTTTGGATGAAGTATTTGGTAATACAAATTTTGTAAGCCTCATTACTTTTCGTACGAAAAGTCCGTTACGTCAGAAATATCTTGGGAACGTGAGCGACTATATACTTTGGTATGCTAAAGATTATGAAAAATTAAAATTCAGAAAATTATTCATTGATAAGGAAACTGGCTTTGGTTCACGATATAATTGGATTCAACTGGTGAGTGGAGAACGAAGACGTCTTACAAAAGATGAACAAGAAAATCCAGATTTAATTCCAAAAGGATCACGTTTTTTTGTTGCAGAAAATTTGTTGTCAGCAGGCTCAACTGAGAGCTGTATTTTTCCATTCGAATTTAGGGATAAAAACTATTTTCCAGGAGGAGGTAGAAGTTGGAAAACCAATCTTAATGGTATGAAAATACTTAAGGAGAGGAATAGGCTCATTGCTCCAGGAAGCTCTCTTTATTGGATTAATTATGCTGATGAATATCCTGTAGTGGAATTACCGAATAATTGGTTTGATACGCAAGGGGAACCAAACAAAACGTATGTGGTTCAAACTTCAGTGAAACCTATTCAGAGGTGTATGTTGATGACAACAGATCCGAGCGATTTGGTCATGGATATCACTTGTGGTGGTGGAACTACTGCATATGTTGCAGAACAATGGGGACGAAGATGGATAAGCTGTGATACCTCCCGTGTAGCTATTGCTCTTACCAAACAGAGACTCATGACTTCAATCTTCAATTACTACGAATTAAATCATAAAAAAGAGGGATTAAAAAGTGGATTTAAGTACAAAACAGTTCCTCACATTACTCTCCGTTCTATTACAAATAATGAATCTCCTGGAGAAGAGGTACTTTATGATCAACCAAACATAGATTCCAGCAAAGTAAGAATCTCCGGACCGTTCACTGTAGAAGCAGTTCCCTCTCCCACTGTTAAATCGTTTAATTCAGATACGAAATCAGAATCTGCCGAATCTATGGAGTCGGCAGTACGTTCAGGAGAAACATTGCGTCAGGAACAGTGGAGAGATGAACTTCTAAAAACAGGAGTTAGAGGAAAAGGAGGTCAAAAAATTGAGTTTAGCCGTGTGGAAATACTGTCTGGAACTCAGTGGATTCATGCTGATGCTGAAACAAAAGAAGTTCATCCAAAGAGAACTGTAATTTCATTTGGACCAGATTATGGACCGTTAGAACCACGTCAAGTGGCAAATGCTATAGAAGAGGCCCAAAATCTCGTACCTAAACCTCAAATTGTATTGTTCGCGGCATTTCAGTTTGATCCAGAAGCTGCAAAAGATATTGATGAAATGAACTGGCCTAGTGTGACATTACTTAAAGTTCAAATGAATGGAGATTTATTTACAGAAGATCTCAAAAAGAAAAGATCAAGTAGTGAGTCTTTCTGGCTCATGGGTCAACCCGATATAGAACTTAGAAAACAAAAGGATGGAAAATATGTTGTTGAAGTTAGGGGATTTGATTACTATAACACAAAAACAGGAGAAATTGAATCAGGCGATTCATCAAAAATTGCAATGTGGGAATTAGACACAGATTATGATGAACGTAGCTTGTATCCAAGACAATCCTTTTTCCCAATGTCAGGAGCATCGGATGGTTGGTCTAGACTAGCAAAAACACTCAGCACAGAAATTGATGAGGATAAAATTGAACAATATCATGGAACAATCTCATTACCATTTGATTTAGGATTTAACAAAAAAATTGCAGTAAAGATTATTGACAACCGAGGAATTGAATCCCTAAAAATTATTAGAGTGAAATGAGCTCAAACATAGATAGGCTAATTATAAACAGCCCATTTGAGGAACCAAAATCTCATTGGAGCTACAATAGAGAAAAGCGAAAATTTTCTAAATTAGAAGGAAGAAGGCCAGCTGGATATCTTGTTGCATCAAAAGACTCTCAGGTATATGATGATCCTGGTGAGTTTAGAGAATTAGATCTGGTAAACAAAATCAGAAACAGAGTAGAGATATGGAGAAATAACAACTACCCTGGAATTACTGGAATCACAAAAAGACTATTAGAACATTGGAAAAATCCAAATATTAGAGAAAACAAGTTCTTTTTTTGTCAATTAGAGGCTATTGAGACACTAATCTGGTGGATTGAAGCACCTCCAAACGAAAAACAGGGAATAATTATTCCATCAGACGGAGGATTGTTTGAACGTCTTTGTTGCAAAATGGCAACAGGCTCGGGCAAAACAATAGTTATGGGAATGCTAATCGCATGGCAAGTACTAAACAAAGTAACTTATCAACAAGATACAAGATTTTCAAAAAATATTCTAATAATGTCACCAGGACTAACTGTCAAAAGAAGACTAGAGGTCTTACATCCATCATCTGAAAAAAACATTTATGCACAGTTTCAAATTGTGCCTGAAAACTTACTTGACAAGTTGAGACAAGTAAAGATCATTCTACACAACTGGCATGTTTTAATGCCTCTGGAAGAACCAAAGAAAAGTGTTCTAAAGAAAGGCTCAGAAAGTAATGAAGCATTTACAAAAAGAATTCTTGGTGAAATGGCACAATCAAAAAACATTATTGTTATTAATGATGAAGCGCATCATGCATGGAGAGTAAATCCAAACCTTGAAGCAAAAATTGATAAAGATGAATTAGAGGAAGCAACGAAATGGATTGAAGGACTAGACAGAATACATTATACAAGAAATATTATGAAATGCTTTGATTTTTCTGCTACTCCATTTGTTCCAAGTGGAAAAAATGTAAACGAAGAATCATTATTTGGTTGGATAATTTCAGATTTTTCATTAAATGACGCAATAGAATCAGGACTAGTAAAAACTCCAAGGATTGCAGTAAGAGATGACAGTGGAAAATTTGATAGGCAGTATCGATCAAGATTTTATCACATCTATAGAGATGATGACGTAAAACCAGATCTTAACAGAAATGCAAAACCTGAAGAGCCATTACCAGATCTAGTGAAAAATGCATATGTACTCCTAGGTCAGGATTGGCTTGCAACAAAACAGGAGTGGGAAAAATCAAATTCGCCAATTCCACCAGTAATGATTACAGTATGCAATAGAACAGAAACCGCCGCAAGAGTCTTTGAATCATTCAAACAAAATGCCTTTAATCTTGAAGTATTGGGTGAGGCAGACAAAATACTTCATATTGATTCCAAAGTCCTTAAGCAAGCTGAAAGTAAAGAATCTGCAAATCCCCGCGAATCAACAGATTCGGAAGAATCTGAGAAACTATCTACAAAAGATTATGGAGAAATGTTACGAGAAACCGTTGATACTGTGGGGAAGATTGGGAAACCAGGTCAGCATATTCAAAATATCATTGCAGTGCAAATGCTCTCTGAAGGTTGGGATGCTACAAATGTAACTCACATAATGGGATTGAGAGCATTCACTAGTCAGCTACTGTGTGAACAAGTAGTAGGAAGAGGACTGAGAAGAACATCTTATGACATTAATCAAGAAGGATTCTTTGAGCCAGAATATGTAAACATATTTGGCGTCCCATTTACTTTTCTTCCACATGAAGGGGGAGAAGGTAGTCCACCTGCACCCACCCTTGCTCAAACAAGAATAGAACCAGACCCAGAAAAAATTCAATATGAAATATCTTGGCCAAATATTGATAGGATTGAAAGAATATTTCCACAAAAAATTACCCTTGACATTGATCAAGCAAAACCACTACAGCTAAAATCAAATGATTATTCTTTAACTGTTGACATGACTGGCGTGATTAGTGGCAAACCTGTGATAGAAACCATGTCAGAGCTTGATCTAATCAAACTTAATGCAAAAATTCGAATTCAATGGATAATTTTCCATGCTGCAAAACAGATCCTTCCAGAAATAAAACAAGATTGGAAGGGAAACGAAGAAGAGTTGATGATGCAAATAGTAAAAATTGTGGAAGATTTCATTTCTTCTAATAAAATCAGCGTTCTGAATGTTGATGAAAGTGAAGAAATCAAAAGAAAATTAATCATTGCATTCAATCTGACAAAAATTGTAAAACACATAGTGGGAGAAATTAAAATCTCAAATACTCAAGAAAGAAGACTTGTTCTAAACAAGGAAAAACCATTAAAATCTACCACGGATATGCAACCCTGGTATACTAGAAAACCAAACGATCCTACCCAGAAATCTCATATTAATTTCACGGTTCATGACAGCAGATGGGAGGCATCTGCAACCCAGGAACTCGAACGAAATTCTCAAGTTGAAGCATGGGCAAAAAATGATCATCTTGGATTTAAAATATTGTACATCTACAATGGAATTTTGCACGAATATTGGCCAGACTATCTAATTCGTCTAAAAAATGGTGTTACTTTGATTCTTGAAATAAAAGGGGAGGATTCAGAACAAAATAGAGCAAAACGAGATGCGTTAAAAGAATGGGTAGAGGCAATAAACGAAGATGGAAAATACGGAGCCTGGGCATGGGATGTAGCTTTTGATCCATCAGATGTAAATCCAATCTTAAAAAAACAAAATGAAACAATTCCAACAATAAATTATGTTACAAAATGTCCTGCATGTGGAAAAACTGCAGAGTCTATACAAGATATTGACAAACTCTTTGGCTTTAGGAACATGAATGGTTTTATTAAATCACAATCTTGGTGTAGAGATTGTAGAAAGTCTAAGTGAAAAAAGGTCTTTCCAAATAAAGAATATTTTTGCATAAAGATTAAATCAGTTCTGATCTGGTAAGACCAGCACCATCTTGATTATGTTTAACTTTGGTAGAGTGGACCATTGATCCAGAAATATTTTTTAGAGAAATGGATGGCTAGTGTTCCAAAAATTCTTTATACTTAGTATGTGTATAATTATAAATTACAATTCATAATTTTGATCTGACATTTTTGTTCAAGGTCCCCCGGGACTCGAGATCACATTGAAAATGGGCAGCCCCATGTGATCCACACAATTATCTTGTTCTTTTTTTCAGTAGCGCAAGTTCCGGTAGTGCAAGGGCAAAATGAATGTGAATACAATCATCTGCTTCATCCTGGCTACAAAACATCTTGTTGTTTTTAAGATAAACCTCTGCCAGTTTCCCTGTCTTGTGATCTCTGAGTACCAATGTTTCCCCAACACTGATTTTTTCAATATATGGTGCATAATTTTTTAAAAAATTATCTTTTTCCACATTCAACAAAAGAGTTTCATTGACATAATCTACAAGTGTTAATCCCTTTTCTTTTGCTTTGTTTTTTACTTTTTGATATGTTGCTTCTTCTATGGCAACAGTTGGATTACGTTTCTGCTTGTCTTTCATTGACATGTCTTTGATATGATATGATATTACTAGAATATATGTTTTACATGTTAATAACACGTAAATAAAGAGTTGTTAACCCGTAAACTTTATTATTGACGTATTACATGTTAAGAACATGTTATTTACAAGTTTACAATTTGATTTTGAAAACCCAGAAAGCAAGAGGGTTCAAGGATGCAGGACCTCAATAAATCAGTCAATTTGGAATCAAGTGTGGCTAAAATCAAGGCTAAACCTTTGGAGGAACATGTGAATTGAGTCAAAGACAGGACCTATCAAGTTACAACATGACGAACAACAAATGTCCAAGATGCAATAAACTTGGTCTCTGTGTCATGGATAATGAGATTTGTTGCAGCAAATGTGGAATTGTACTTGGACCTGATTACCAATTACAAGAGACTACTTCAAGCTCCAAACTAAACCTGTACCAGATTACTGAAGTGGGATGCAAAAAAGTAAATCTTGAATTTGCAAGACACATACATGAAAACAAATCTGATGTATCCCAGATATCAAATGTCTGTGTAAAACTAGATCTTCCAATCTATGCTGCACAAGACATTAACATTGTATATCAAAAACTCTCAAAACACAAGCAACAGGAAAGAAAGGCATATGCTGAGAAATTAAAACAACTCTTAGATCTGGTAGCAAAAGGCCTAGAAAAAGAAGAGAAGGTTGCTATTCTGAAAAGAACCAAGCCAAAGGGATGCACAAAAGCAAACATTGTAGCATTTGCATCACATCTAGCGTGTAGAAAGTATGGCCTCCCAAAATCTGACGCACAAATAATTGAAGCAATCAAAATGAATTTTGGAATGAAACGCACGTTTACTATTTTAAAGACATATTCATTGAACCGAATTACGGCTGAAAGCCTTGGAATTGTATGTGATTATGATAAGAGCAATTACTATATGCGAATTCTACTAAATAAGATACGCTCCAAAATAGGAGATGGACATCTTTTTAATAAAATACAAAGACAGGCCATTGAGAATTTAACCCACATTACTGACACACGAGAAAATACAAGAGCACAACGAGCCCTAGACCTTGCATTAGAGGGAGCGAAATTAAATGTTCAAGTATGAAGAAGCTATAGTAAATATTTCAAAACTAAAACCATGTCCTGTCAAGGTTACACTACACACTGAAAAGATGCTAAAGGACCTTACAGGTATAGTAAAAACAAATCCTGATCAAATTGAACCAATTGTAGTTGCAATTCTTGGCTCTGAACAATACATTCTAAACGGTGATCTTCGTGTAAAGGCCTTTGAAAATGCAGGAAAAGATTCCATAAAATCATGGTGTATCAATGTCAAGACAATTTCAGATGTTGTAAGACTTCATATCGAACTGAACACACATGGTTCAATCAATCCAATCAAGATGGCCGAAGCTGTACGTTATCTTGAAAAACATAACGTGGTACCATTGGTTGATAAAAGATACCTGGAACTTGCCAAGAAAACTTTGTATCCCAAAGTGCGCCAGGAATGGGACGACTTTATCATTACAGCATGTCAAAAGCATCCAAATGTCGATCTCCCTATTCATATCATAGAAAAAATTGCTGATTTCTCAACTGAAAAAGAGCAACTAACTGCAACAACTGTCATTTTAGATACAGTACGGACTCTAAAGTCCAACAGATTTGTCTTTCCTGCTCCTCCCGCACTTGAGGTGATACTTTCATCTCTTACGCAGAGACAATCTGAAAAAGAGATTATTGTATTTGAGCCTCCTGAATCTGAAAAGAAAGGCTGGAAAAAACCAAACATGAAGGAGGCAGAAAATCTAATCCGTGGTTCATCACATAACAGCCTTGTACGTTGTAAATGTGGAAGGGACCTGCTTTTGGACACAAAAACCCACAGGGTCTCAGATGTCAATTTTGATCAAGAGAATCAGTGCATAAAGCTTGTAGATGGAGATGGCCAGGCAGCATATGTGGTACCGCCAACAGTCATCGAGTTTTTAAAAGTTGAAGACGGGCAATCACTTCGAGTTGTTACCATAGATGGACCAAGAGAGCTTGAAAAGTTTGCAAAGAGTCTAAAATCAAGCTCATTTAGAATGGTTGTAGTTACTTGTAATTGATTCCAAAAATCCGGAAAAAACTCTGGCCACATGTTTACGGGAACAAAAGACTAGCTTCTAAATCCAAGGCATCTGCACTAATTAATTCGCTTTATCCTGACAAGAAAAAATCATTCTCTGTTCTAGTAAAAGAACACGGTACAGGTATCAAATCAACACTGGTTAGATTCAAACATCAAGGACTCGTGATTCAAAATTCTGATGGCTCATACTGTCTGACCAGTTTCGGTATCTGGTTTTCCATATCACATAAACTTGGTATTACATTTTTACAACTCTGTGTGCTCGCCTCTACATGTTGTGTGCAAAAAAGATACGATGAAAATGGAAAACAAGGATATTACATCTTGCCATTTTTTGAAGAAATTTTCAAGAAATATTACACAAAAAAGCAATTAGAAAATACATTTTCTATTCTTAGGACCAAGAGATTTGGCTATCGTGTCACTAAAAAAAGTTTTAGAGTCTATCCTGCATTGCATGACAAACTGATGCACAAATATGGTTCTCATTTTAGTTCCCTTGAGAACTGGCTTGATGAGATACAGGAACAAGAATTAGCCATATTTTCAGCAGTACTTGACAATGATTCTCCGCCACGGGTATGGAAAAACGGTCAGAATAATCTTCATGACATGTTTCCAACTTCAAGGGTACCATCATGAGGGAGAAAATTCTCCCTTATGATGGAACCTTTAGCACTGGAATTCGGGAACCCAAAGGTATGGGATTGAGTTGGATAATTTACATATCCAATTAATAAAACATTGAGGAACGTTATTGGTAAACGTATCCTTTATAGATACGATTGTATCATAAATAGATACATGTTAGAGAGGTTATTCACATCAAAAACTAGAGTAAAATTACTTGAAGAATTCCTTCTAAATCCTAATACCGAATTCCATATACGAGAACTTGCAAGAATAGTACACAACATTCCAATCCATGTTCAAGAAGAATTGAAAAATCTGCAACTTGCCGGTCTTCTAGAATCCAGAAAACAGGGAAATATGGTATTGTACAAACTTAGAAAAGAATCCCCAATAGCTGAAGACCTCATGAGGATGTTTCTAAAAACAGAAAGTATTGGCAAAGAGATTCTAACAAAGCTTCCTGATAAAGAAAAAATAAGATATGCTCTAATTTATGGCTCTTTTGCAAAAGGAACAGAATCATCTTCAAGTGATATTGATCTTTTGATGATTGGGGAAATAGATGAGGATTCAATTCTGAAATCCATGCAAAAAATTGAAAAAAGAATTGGTCACACAATAAATTATATTCTGTGGACTGAAAAAGAGTTTGCTCAAAAGATTCGGGAAGGTATTACTCTGATAAGAGAGATCTTAAAGACTCCGGTGATAATGATAATAGGAGACGAGAATGAATTTAAGCGAACTATTAAGCAAAGGTCTGGTTGAAAAATTCCAACCAGATCCTAAAGATATAAAAAATGAAATAGATATTGCAAAAAATGATCTTTCGTCTGCAAATAAAATGATAGCAATTGATGAATGGGGCTGGGCTCATAATGCGGCATACAATGCAATGTTGCAAGCAGGAAGAGCATTGATGTTTTCAAAAGGTTACAGGCCAAAAAGTGCCGAACATCATCTTGCTGTAGTATCTTTTGTTCAGGCAGTTTTTCCAACAAAGTTTGAACCTATAGTACTCCAGGCATTTTCAAAAGCAAGACTGAGAAGAAACGAATCCATGTATGATAGAGCAGGCTCAATATCAGAAACTCAGGGAAGAAACCTCGTGGAAAAAGCTGGGACATTTGTAAATAAGACAGTAGAGATACTCAAGATTTGAGACAACAAGAAAGATTCTGATTTTACATTTTTACTAGTATTATTACTAGCAATCCATGGAAGAATTAACCCTGGATCCAATCCTTCCACCCTTAAATATTTACAAATTATTTGCGGATATGACAGCAATTGGTCTTGATGTAGGAACAGGTTTTGTCAAATGCGTCTCCGATACAAAGAAAATTAAATTTCCATCGCTTTGTGCATATAGACAACACGCAATCTGGGAAAGCAAAAAAGGAAAGATTGAGGCGGTAGGCGATGAGGCAGTAAAACTAGCTGAATATCCAGACGCTGTAGTGATAAGACCTGTCATGCTTGGTAGACCAGTACACGAAAAAGGCTTTGAAGAATTGGTCAAAAAAGCAGTGGAATTGGTCTTGCAAAACAACGATGCAATCGGGCAAGAGTCTGAGTTGGCTAAATTCTGCATGGTCATTGGTCTGCCATACGAAGCAAGATCTCATGCTAAAAACATCCAGAAAATGGTAACACGATTATTCCATCCAAAGAGATGTGATGTAGTACCACAGGTGCTTGGTACCTTGATTGATGTGAATTTATCCTCTGCAATTGTTACAAGTATTGGACAGGGCACAACTGAGATTGTTGCATTCAAGGATTATTCTGCAATCAGGGGCATCTCAATTCATCATGCAGTAAATGACATCAGTTCAAAACTTGGAACTTCTAAAACTGCCTATCTTGATAATGATATCTTCACAAACCCGCAGGTAAATCCACTTGTAACAATGCTTGCAGATTCAATACTTGATGACCTCAATGGGATGCGCCAAGACTTGCAGCATTTACCAATAGTTGTATCCGGAGGAGGCATAATGATTCCTGGTCTAAAAGAGGCAATAGAAACAAGACTCTCACAGGATACAATCATACCACAAGATCCGGTCATGTCAAACGCGTTGGGCCTATTCAAACTTGCATCCCAGGAATGTTGACAAAGTCTGAACGTAGATTTATTCATGATCCAAATTCGATTTCTAAATCATACAAGGTCGTACTCAAAAGTAGAATCAACAAAAAGATTCGAAGATGTGGTTCTGATCTAAAACTTATTACAGAAAAAAATTCTGAATTACAACTGAACCTTGGTGTGTTTGCTGAACTTTTTGACCGGGTTGAACCATTACGGAATTCTGTAATTTCTACAAAGAAAAAGCACATTGACACAAAGAGTCCAAAAATGTCAATTTTGGACATGAACAAGATGGCCTAGCCGTAACTCCTTATAAACAAATTAAATTTTATGCGTAAGCAACACCAGCTTACAAACAAAAAATACCGCATATGTCATCTGGCAACATCGCCACCAATTCTAGAATCTCTTTTGATTTTTTTAATCTACATCCAACAAACAACACAACTCTACACTGATTTGACATGTGATTATTACGGAATTCTGTAATGCTTGGATTGCCCATTTTTTGGGTACACACCAACTACCAAAAATATCTGCTCGCAGCAAAATTTTCTATTGCAAAAAAATAGAACAAAGTGGATTTTCCACAACATCTAATTTTTTAAAACAAGATGTATGACATCACTACCAACCAGATAATATCACAGACATCAAAGTGCTACACCCATTTTTTACAGGAGGTAAAAAAATATGAAAAACATACCACAACTATATGAAACAGAACAAACGGCCGCACAGGACAAAATAATCTATCAGAAATACGAGATACGCGCAATTGGCTTTTACTGGCTAATTGCAGAACTTGATAGAAAAACAAACACTGCCTTTGGGTACGCCAATCTGCATGATGATTTCAATGCAGAATGGGGCTACATTTCTATCGAAGAATTGTTAGACAATGGAGCACAATTAATCCAAGATTGGAAGCCCTGCAAATTCAGTGAGGCCATGAAAATGATCAAGGAGGCACAAGGTCAATGATGCCAAAGCAAACCATCAAACGAATCTTGAACGCGTATGGCAAAGCCATAAACGAAATTCATTCACAGGGAATGACTCTTGATGACTATGATGAAAAAGAGATCATAGGCATGGTTCAGGACATCTTGAATCACCCACATCAACACAGGAGCGAATCGAATTGAAAATATTCGAAGTCCAAGTTAGCAAGGGGGCTTTGCATGTGTGGAGCACAAACATCGTAGTGAAGGCAAGAAATGAAAAGGTAGCACGAGCCAAAGCTGTAAAAATGGCAGAACAAAACATCGAAGGAACAAAGGACATAGTGTGGGATGATGACGGCTTGACAGACTACAACGTGCAGTCTGAAGAATGTATGGAGATCAAGGCATGATGAAATCATACCCTGATGAACTGACCTTGGATGAATTTGATGACATGCTCTGGACTGGAGAAAAACAGTTTGGGCTTGAAGAGCAAGCCAACATCGAAGAGATAAAAAAATACGCAGAGAAAATCAGTGGCCAGATCTACACACAAGTAGATGGGGATCAAGACAGGATGTATTCCAAAGGTCTCCGATTTGTCAACAGAACTGGAATCTACGAAGTTGTCAAGCTTGACGGATATGAGGCTGATAACTCTTGATGCCACGGCTCTGCGAAAAACAAATGAACAGTATCAAGAAAAAATCCAAATAGGATTTTTCTGACCGAGCCAATTTTCTCCAAACCAGCAATACATAGCATAGGCTATGCGGACTCGGCCGACTGGTGTGAGAGATAAAAAATATGGACCGATTATTCCATGGTACAACACTAGTTGTCACCAGATAGATGCGGGCTCAAATCCCGTTTCCGGTCCATATGAAATTTTAGAATTCCAGTATTCGGAAACCAATATAGAACAGCAATCTTCCCTGTGCCAAAATCACAGGATGAACGAGCATATGCTCCTGCAATAATTTTTACAAAAAATGCAGAATGACATCACTACTGGACAGTATAGACCGACTGGAATTCTAGCACAAACCAAAAGGAGGTAGTGTAAATGAATCAAAAAAACATAACAAATGAAATACAATATGCAAAAGGACAGTGCGACATCTGTGAGAAACTTGCCAACATCAGGATACCTGTAGCAGGTTCCGGTGTAAGCGTTTCTTACTTGTGCATAAGTTGCATAGAGGAGAGACAGATTGCAGTGCTCTTGGAATATGTCGAGAAATTTGACATAAAGACGGAGGCATTGTAGAAATGAGTACTAGAAGCAACATACGAATCCAAAGTGGAAACAGAAAATTCCAGATCTACAGACACTGGGATGGATATCCAGAAGGAGTGGTACCAGATCTACAGGAATTTTTTGCCTGGAACAAAGGTAGGAATGACGACCTATCCTATACAATTGCAAACTTCTTTTATTTCTTCAAAAGAAGTGCAGAAGAAAATGAAGTAGAACAAAGAAAAGAAGACAAGAAAATTGAAGAGTTCACAGGTCCAAGATGGAAAAACCCAACTCATCTGAGCGGAATTCTAACTGGATACGGAATTGTTGAAGCACAAGACCCAGAACCAGAGACATGGATTGAGTGGTTTTACGTGGCAGACCTTGATGAGAGAACCATCACGTGTTATGAAATAGGCAGGACAGACCCACTCGTATGCGAACATGCGGAGCTTGTCTTCCACTCCAAACACCCGCTAGTTGCACCAGAAAAGAGACTGCTAGCAAATGGAATTGCAGTTGTGGGCAACAAATTTGAAGTGCCTAGCAAAACAACGCCAGGACAGACCTACACTGTAACATTGGAGCCTGCTCACTGTACCTGTGCAGGTTTCAAGTACAGGAAAACCTGTTCTCATCTAAAGGCTGCAATTGTTGCATCCGGGGAGGCAGTGGCGCAATGACCATACAGAAAGCACTAGAGGAGCTTGGTAATCTAGTCAAGCTCTTTTCTAGCCAAGAACTTCCGGAGATGTGCAAACAGGTCTTTATCCAAAACGTAGGACCATCAAGAAAGTGGTCTTTAGGAAACAGGCTTGTCATGCTGTTGCATGGTACTGCCGACGCTAGAGGATACAGACAGTGGCAGGAATCTGGAAGATATGTCAAGAAAGGTGCAAAAGCATTCTACATCTTGGCACCAATGATACGACACAAAAAAGTCGTAAACGAAGAAGGCAAGGAAGATGACGTAAAATTTCCTGTCGGATTTATCGGAATACCTGTCTTCCGATATGAAAACACTGATGGAAAACCAGTTGAAGAATACCAGCCAACAAAGCTTCCGCCACTGCTTGATGTAGCAGAAAAGTTTGGAGTCAAGGTAGAATATGGTCCAACTGTATTAGGTGAGGGAGGATCATACAACTTGGTAACAAATGTAATCAAGTTGAGCCAAGAAAATCCAGACACATTCTTCCATGAACTTGCACACAAGGCTCATTCCACATTTGAGAACCTAAAGCCAGTGCAGGATCCAGAACAGGAAACAGTAGCACAACTATCAGCATGTGTCTTGGCCAAGCTGTACGGATATGACGCAACAACTTTTTCCTGGAACTATATCGCGTCATATGCAGAAGAAAAATCTCCTGAAGCAGTAGGAAGAATATGCATGAGGGTACTGTCCAAGGTCCAAAAGGTAATCACCTTGATCATTGAGACACATGAACAGAAAAACGAAATCATAGCATAAAGTCTAGAAGATTAATTCGAGAAAATATCTAGACCTTAAAAACAAACGCCTCTTCTTTGGCATGTACAATTTTGACATGGAAAAGATAACGCAGTTCGAGCCAAGACCTGCATTGAAATTCTGGAATCCTACCTTGGATTTTGTTGGAATCATAGAATGCTTGGGTGAGATCAGGCATATCGCAAAGACAGGCAACATGAAGTCAGACGTAGATGTTGTAGATGTCAGGATCCTCCAGGGAATAGAGACCATAGAAGAGATCTATGAAGAGATGGGCAGGGAAAAAACAAAGACAAGCCAAAAAGAGTATGCAAATGAAGAGCGCACCCTTACTTTGGCAAAATCTGTGCTGCGTACTGCCATGCCAAATCTTGCACCACTTGCAGGCAAGAAGATCTTCATAGCAGGAAAGGGCAAAAAGTCAGGCAAGAATTTCAAGTATGATGACTATATTGTGCTGGAAGAATCTGATGCACGTAAAGTGGGTCTGATACGTTGAGACTTGATTCTTGCAGGTCATGCGGATCAGATCAGATTCCATGCACGAGATGTCTAGTGTGCAGAGAACCCATCATATTTTTTTGCCAGACTTGCACTGATGTGGATGCAAAGATACACATGCATTTTTGAGAAGAGATGAAACACAATATGATCTAAGGACAAACGTAAAATGGGTGGGCAAGTCTCAGTTATGAGAAAACCTGTTACAATACTTTCAATATGTTGTACAGTAGCCCATCCAAATTATTTCCTTAAATCAGACAGGATTATCTTTTGTGTTGGAAATCATTCTACAAAAACAAAGGTCGCGAGTCAACAATGGTAACAATTACTACAAGTATCGCATCACAATACCAGTACAAATTGTAGAACAACTCAGATTAAAGAAGGGTGAGAAACTTGATGTCTCTGTAATGCAAAATGTTATTGTAATCAGAAAAAATATTTAATAAAAAACTACATCAAAAATATGTAATGTACCATTTACTTGTTGCCCATATCTTTTATAGCTGACTTTCTTTTTTCTTTTAAATTATTTAGACTGTCTAACGACATTTTCTTTTTACAAACTTTGTACTCTCTTCCAGTTTTGATGTCATTACCAGTTTAGCACGTAAATTATTTCCAAATATTAAATCACGTTTACTTGTTTATTTATTATACAATCATTTCTTATCTGTGAGATATTCTGATAGTATAGCTCTTACCGTTTCAGGAACTGTTTCTATCATACGTCTTTTCATTTCCTTTTCCAGCTTTGCCCCCATCTCATCTGTTACTGTTAGTAAGTATTTTTTTGTCATATCTTTTAGTACAGTATCTATTTACAGCATCATATCTATAAATATTTTTAAATATTACGTCCTAGTATATAGAATAGCGAACTATATGACATACCAGACCAAAAAGAGAGATCTTGCCCAAAGGAGCGTTATTCCATCATGATCTCCCTTCCTGCAGGCGTGAAAATAATCAAGTTTTACGATGCCGAGATGCAAAAAATAGGCAAAGGCATACTGTATCTACTAAACAATGGAATCATGTTTGAAAAGAAGGGAGAGGGTGTCAAGTTTGAGACCAATTTTGATTATCTAGCAAGTTTTGAGGCAGTAAAGAA
>Ga0206897_1123_pt1 | contig 16608 bp, 19 predicted proteins | sample Alteio_BWOrgHeat_49_FD_152972 | JGI IMG/M metagenome (GOLD analysis project Ga0206897, IMG submission 152972) | Enriched cells from forest soil in Barre Woods Harvard Forest LTER site, Petersham, Massachusetts, United States -... | ecosystem: Environmental > Terrestrial > Soil > Temperate forest >... | reverse complement strand
CTGGTTCTGACTGGAATTCTGTTGAAGGCCGAGAGTCCTATGGCGCAGCACCCTACATAATGGGTACACTTGTTAATGCTGGAATTGCAATGGCAATCTCAATACCTCTAAGCTTTGGAATTGCCATGTTCTTGTCTGAGCTTGCACCAAAATTACTTAAAACTCCACTTGCTATGGTTATAGAACTTTTAGCAGCTGTTCCAAGTGTGGTATATGGATTATGGGGTCTTCTTGTTTTTAGAACCTATATTCAAAACTGGATCGAAGTACCACTTCATAATTTGTTTGGGGATCAAAGTGTCATATTTGCTGGAACTCCATTTGGACTTGATATTCTTACTGCAAGTATAATTTTGGCCATTATGATAATTCCAACAATTGCTTCTATCTCAAAAGAGATCATGCTTGCAGTACCAAACAGTCAACGCGAAGCAGCGTACATGCTTGGTGCAACAAAATGGGAAGTTTTCAGGATGGCAGTTTTACCATATTCAAAATCTGGATTGATTGGTGCAACAATATTGGGTCTTGGAAGGGCTGTGGGAGAAACCATGGCAGTTACAATGTTGATAGGAAATGCAACTGGCGCAGCAGCTTTTCCATCGTCTCTATTTGGACCTGGACAAACTCTTGCTAGTATAATGGCAAATGAATTTGCTGAGGCATCACAAGGGGGACTTCACCTGGCTGCACTTGTTGGTATAGGATTGATTTTGTTTCTCATGGCTTTTGCCATAAATGTGGTTGCACATCTTCTTGTTGCAAGAGTAGTCAAATCACACGAAGGAGCTGTACTAGCATGATAACTGTAGAACAAAGAACAGAATTCAGAAAACATTTCAAGTATAATGTTGGTAGAAGACTTGTTCTTGACAAAGCCGTCAAGTGTTTAGTATTTTTATGTGTAGTAGTTGCAGTTGTACCGCTTGTAGCTATTCTAGTCAATGTATTTAGTAACGGTGCTACTGCATTATCCTGGAATTTTCTTACTCAAATACCTGGGGCAGTAGGAAGCGATGATCCTGGTGGAATAGGTCCTGCTATTCAAGGAACTCTGGTGTTGATTGGATTGTCTAGTCTCATAGGAGTACCAGTTGGTGTTATGGGTGGAATATTTCTCTCAGAATATGGTAACAATAGGTATGGAAGAACTGTACGATTTTTCAATGATGTTCTTGCAGAATTTCCAACCATAGTCATTGGAGTGTTTACATTTGTTTTGATTGTGTTGACTATTGGAAACTTTTCTGTTTGGGCAGGATCCTTTGCACTCTCTATTATCATGTTGCCTATTATAATGCGAACAACTGAAGAATCGCTCAAGTTGGTGCCTGTTACATACAGAGAAGCAGGTTATGCTCTTGGAATTAGGCGATGGCGTGTAGTCTTTACAATAGTACTAAGCGGTGCAAAGAGTGGTCTTGTAACTGGAATTTTATTGGCAGTTGCAAGAATAGCTGGAGAGACTGCACCTCTTGTATTTACAATTCTTGGAAGCAGTCAATTCATACAAGGTCTTGATGGACCAGTTGATGCGTTACCACTACGAATTTGGAGACTATCTTCTCTTCCATATGATAGTGCGGTAACTCAAGGATGGGGGGCTGCATTCATTCTAATAATTCTAGTTCTATCAATAAATATTGGTGTAAGGTATTTGTTCTTGCACAGGAAGAGACAGACTATGATAAAGTTCAAGAAACTAGGAAGTATGTCATGATGGAAACCATGACAAAGATTCCATTGAAAGATAATTCTACTGAGGACATAAAATACAAACTCATTGCAGAAAACATCTCTGCAAGCTATGATGGTATTGTTGCAGTCAAAAATGTCTCTATGAAATTCCGTGACAAGGCAGTAACTGCACTCATAGGACCATCTGGATGTGGAAAAACAACATTTCTAAGATGTTTGAACAGAATGCATGAGCTTACAAAGAATGCCACATTGACAGGAAAAGTTTTACTTGATGGAGAGGATCTTTATTCAAATAAAGTGGATCCTATAATCAATAGAAGAAAAATAGGAATGGTATTTCAAAAACCAAATCCATTTCCTACCATGTCTATCTATGATAATGTTGCATGTGGCCTGAAGCTTAACGGGGTAAAAGACAAAAAAATAATAAATGAAGTAGTTGAAGGTTGTCTTAAGATGGCTTCACTCTGGGATGAAGTCAAGGGTGATTTGAAAAAACCGGGAATGAGTCTTTCAGGAGGTCAACAACAACGCCTGTGTATTGCTAGAGCACTTGCTATACAGCCAGAGGTTCTCTTGATGGACGAACCTGCATCTGCCCTTGATCCTATTGCAACTCAGAAAATTGAAGAAATGATCCAAGAGTTGAAAAAGGAATATACCATAATCATTGTGACACACAACATGCAACAAGCAACTCGAGTATCTGATTATACTGGATTTATGTATCTAGGAGACCTAGTAGAATTTGGAGAAACAAAACAGATCTTTGAAAATCCTAGAAACGAAATAACTGCAAAATACGTCCAGGGCCAGTTTGGATAGATATCATGACTCGTCTCATAGATCCGCACCTGGCAAATTTATCTGAAATGATGAAACAAATGTGTGACTTGTCAGTTAGCTGTACAAATCTTGCAATTGACGCATACTTGGGAGGACAAAATGCACGAAAAGAAGTTCATGAACTGTCAAGTCAAATGATGGATCTGTATGATAAAGTAGGTGAACTGACGTTTGAAATGATTCTTAGATATCAACCAGTTGCAAGCGATTTTAGACTCATACGCTCTTCTCTTGAGATTTCATACGGATTTACAAGACTTGGCAGATATGCATATGATATAACGCTAGTAAGAGATACTTTTGGCGATCTTTCTGACTGCAAAAATGAAGTGGTCTATACTTTGTCAGGTGAGATAAAACAAATGGTCAAACTTGCTGTAGAATGTTTTGCAACACTTGATCTGCAAAAAGCCAAAGAATTACGAACAGATGAAGATCTTGTTGACAAATACTATAACAAGCATCTGCCAATGTTGATCACACAGAGTAATGTCAAATGTGCGCTTGCCGATGCTTTGGTTTTGAGATACATGGAGCGAATGGCTGATCACGCTGCATTTGTAGGTGATTCTGTAAGCTATATTGTTACTGGCGCAAGAACATATCGTTAACTCTACGAAATTCATTTCATCTATATAGATTATTAATTAATATGCAAACTATGTTGAGCAAGGGTAAATAGCATAATTTTCCTTTCAATATGATGACTAACAAAATCATTATGGGATTTACATTGATGTTAATCCTAATAGTGCCCGCAATGTCATTGCATGCAAGTGCACAGACAAGTCAGTCTTATACGATCACAGGAGCAGGATCAACCTTTGTGTTTCCATTGATGGATACATGGAGAGTTGAATACAACAAAATAAACCAAAACATCCAACTCAACTACCAAGCAATTGGCAGTGGAGCCGGAATAAAGCTCTTGGAACAAAAAAGTGTAGACTTTGCAGCATCTGATGCTCCATTATCAGCTTCTGATGCAAAAGCAGCTCCTGGCGTACTTACAATCCCAGAATCAATCGGAGGAATAACAATTTCTTATAATATTCCGGGAATTGATAAAGGACTAAAATTAACAGGACCTGTTATTGCACAGATCTTTATGGGTAACATCACCTCGTGGAATGATCCTGCCATAGCCAGCATAAATCCTGGAATGAATCTGCCTAACCAAAAGATAGTAGTGGCTCACAGATCTGATGGATCTGGAACAACATATGCATTCACTGACTATCTTTCCAAAATCAGTCCAGACTGGAAGACTAAGATAGGTCAAGGCAAGTCAGTACCGTGGCCAACTGGTACCGGAGGTCAAGGAAATGCTGGTGTAGCCAGTATTGTAAAATCTACACAGTATGCTGTTGGATATGTTGAATTGGCATATGCCTTTCAAAACAAGATGACATACGCATTTGTCCAAAATGCTGATGGTAACTCCTTTGTAGAACCAACTCTTGATACGATAGCAGCAGATGCAGCTGCAGCCAGTGGAAACTTGCCAGCCGCAGACGGTGACTGGAGTAAAGTATCTATAGTAAACCAGCCCGGAAGCAACTCGTATCCTATATCTACGCTGACTTATGTGATGATATACAAGGACTTGAGTACAGTAACTGGAGAAACACAAGACAAATCAACTGCGGTTCTTGCTTTTCTCAACTGGATATTACATGATGGTCAACAGTACTCATCAGGCTTGTTGTATGTCCCACTACCAGATTCAGTGAAGAAGATTGGTGAAAATGGACTTGCCCAAGTGACATTTTCTGGAGGTTCAGTTCCAGAGTTTGGTCCAATCGCAGCTCTAGTTCTTGCAATTGCAATTGTATCAATAATTGCGGTTTCAGCCAAAACTAGACTTGGATTTAATCCAAAAATCTAAAACTCTTTTTCTTTTTTATTATTTCAAAATTAAATGCAAACTGATTTATTTCTAAACATGTTGTTATGAAATGATCTTATGGCATATGATAAACAAGTGAATTCCATAAACCTATGTAACGTATAGCTGTTTACGTGATCTATGTCGATTATATGTAAATAAACAAATCTTTCATAGCGTTCAATGACAAAAAAAATCTTTTTAGGATTGACATTAATGTTAATCCTATTAGTACCGACAACTGTCCTTAGTGCACGTGCAGATTCTGCACCTCCAGTACCTGGTGATTCAGACAAATACAATTTCAATGCAGGAGGATCAACTTTTGCATTTCCAATTGTTGACAAATGGCGAGTTGAATACAATAAACTATTTCCTGGAATTACATTGAATTACCAAGCTGTAGGTAGTGGAGCTGGCATTAAGCTGTTTACAACAAAGAAAGTAGAATTTGCAGGAACTGATGCACCATTACAGAGTGCAGATATTGTAAAGGCTCCCAAAGGAACACTTACAATTCCAGAGTCAATGGGTGCAATAGTTGTTGTATATAATATTCCAGGAGTTCAACAAAATGGAATAAAGTTAACTGGAGATGTGATAGCAAAAATCTTCTTAGGTAAAATCATTTACTGGCATGATCCTGCTATCTTAAAACTTCAAACCAACCCAGCTATTGCAAAAGCATTACAAGCTGATGGGAACAAAATAATAATTGTTCATAGGTCTGATGGTTCTGGTACAACATATGCATTTACTAGCTATCTTAGCCAAGTAAGCTCTGATTGGAGCGCTAAAGTTGGTCACTCTACATCTGTTCCGTGGCCAACTGGCATGGGAGGCTCAGGTAACGCCGGAGTAGCTGCAATAGTGAAAAAGGTTCCTGACTCGATAGGATATGTTGAATTAGCATATGCCAAAACTAACACCATGGCAAGCCTAACAGGCAACGGTGCCAGTGTAACAGGCTCAGGTCTAATCTCAATGACATATGCTTATGTTCAGAACCATGATAAGACTGCATTTCTTGATGCTACTGTAGACACCACTGCAGCAGCAGCCGTAGGAGCAATATCCTCACTACCTGCAGCTGATGGAGTCTGGAGTAATGTATCCATCAATAATGCACCAGGTCCAAATGCATATCCAATTTCCACATTCACCTATCTATTGGTGAATCCAAACCTTGAACAACTCAAGGGTATGGATAAGCAAAAGGCACAGGATCTTGTACACATGCTCTACTGGTTTGTAACAGACGGCCAAAAATACGCTACAAAACTAAACTATGTACCACTACCAAGTGCAGTACAAGAGTTAGACAAGAAGGGTATTTCTGAAATAAAATTCAACGGCCAACAGCTCTGGACATATCCATAAAGGATATCTTTCCTTTTCTTTTTATTTTTCTCTAAAATTATTTATGATATGATTGTCTATTGTATGGGCATTTGTTCTTGGTTTGAAATGAATTCTATGGTGAACTACTGGATCTATTTGCACTCTGCTAAAAGCAATGATCTGCATATGATAAAGTGTGGCGGTATAATGCCTGATGAAAACTGCAGAAACTGTGGAGAAGAACTTGCAAAACACCTCTGGTGTAGTCAGTGCAGAAAAACAGTACAAAAAATATGCAAGATATGTAGTAGGGAAACACAACAACAACCACATGTCTCATGCCTCTCTCAACTAGTAGACTTGAGATATCTGACAAAAATTACCATTACTGGCTAAAACCATAGGTTCCTGACTTTTATTAAAAATAAGAAAAAGGGTTAGTTCTTGACTAACGACTGTCGTAATGTCACTTTCATCTTGTATGCTGTGAGAATTTCCTTGCATCTGTTTCTTATGGTGACCTCTGTTATTCCTGCAACACTTGAGACATCTCTTTGAAGGATGCTCTGCCCAAGAAGGGTTGATGCTATGTATAGGTATGCAGCAGCCAACCCATTTGGTGCTTTTCCATCTGCAAGACTGTGGTCAGATGTCTTTTCTGCAATTTCAGCAGCAAGTCTTTCTACACGAACTTCAAGCTTTGCCAGATTTGCTATTTTTGATATGTATTTTTCAAGAGTTACAACCGGTGCTGTTTTAGAGCCAAGTTCCATCACAAGTATTCTATAGTATTTTGCAGTCAGTTTGACATTGAGACTGTCTTCTTTTGAACTTCCTGTTGCAGCACAAATTTCGTCAAGGGATCTTACAACGTCACATTGTTTGCATGCCATGTAAATTGTTGCAGCTGACATACATGCAACTGACTTGCCTTTTGCATCTGCCTGTCCCTGAAAGTTTCTGTATATCATGGATGCTGACTCTATAACATTTCTTGGTAATGACAGGGCATGACATGTTTCTCCTATCTTTGCCAAAATGTTTGCTAGTCTTCGCTCTTCTGGAGATGCAACCCTTATCCTAGTCTGCCATTTTCTCAGGTTGTACATCTGATTTGCGACATCGCTTGATATTGTTCTTCCACTGAAGTCTTTTGTTCCCAATGCAATCTCTGTCCTGATTCCTAAGTCATGCTGTGCATAACTTGTCTGACCTGATGCTCTTGTCAACTTCATTTTTTCTTCAGGATTTGTTGCTCTTGATTCAGTTCCATAATCTGGCATCTGTTCCATTGCGACCAATCCGCAGCCAGAACAAATCTTCTCGCCACTGTGAATGTCGTCAATCAAATTAGAACGACATTCCGGGCAATGTGTTTGTAATTCTGTTATTGTGGTCATCTTCTTCTATTTCCTTTGAATCGTTTTGGTCTCATCACAGGAGTTTCTTCGACGATGAAAACCTTCTTTCCGATTTGTTTTTTGATATTGTTGGTAAGCGGAACCGCTGACGCATATGGTGCATCAACAGGACCTATCATTTCTGATACTTTGGCGACTTTGACTCCAGAACTGTCTACGACTATCTGGTTGTCTCTTAGATGTTTCGTGAGTCTAATGATGACTCTACCGCTACTCGCTAGATGTAATACTTCGCCTACCTCCTGCAATTGCATTCTCAACGAAATACTGTTATCAATAGAGTTCTGTCAAAATTACTTTAGCTGCAAGCTATAAACGATATTTACTTTGATTGCTTGGCTCTTTTTGAAACTAGTTTTTCAGAAATTGCAGAAATAATTTTTGATTTTGGTTGGGCCTTTGCAAGTGTGATGTATCCAGACCTGACATATGGTCTCCTTGGGAATCGGACTTGATCATTTGTCTCAGTTGGTTCCAGTCCTGCAGCCTTGGCAGCCGCAATCAATTCATTCAACGATGGGTCAAAAATACTCTTTTCACGAGAAACCCTTCTACCCATTTTCTTTGGGATAGTTTTATTGAAATAATCCAGCCAGATTACGATGTGTTCGTAATCCTTCATCTTATCACTTTATCAAGATTGCATTTACTACGCCGTCTTGACCAGGTCTAGAAATTACCTTGCATTGACCTGCTTCTGTTTCTAGGATTGCACCTTTTGAAATTACTCCACGTCTTTCATAGTCCTTGTTTGACGGGTTTTTCAATACTTTGAGAATTTTTAATTTTTTAACTTTAGAACCTGGAACTGTCAAGTTGACAACGTCTGTGGTCTTCAGTGATGTTTTATGATTTCCTCCTCTTGTCTTGCGTGTTATGGTTACTTGTTCCCCTGGCACTGCTTCAACAGAATATCTATCAATTTCATATTTTCGTCTTGATCTGAGGGGATATCTTCTGCCTCCAGTAATCTTACTTGTTGCAAGATTTTCCACAGATTTCTTCATGTTGTTCGATAAAGTAACTCTAAATATAAATGTGAGATTCAAGGTATTAATTTTCTACTGCTTTTTCCTTTTTAATTTCGATAAATTTGATAAAAATATGCGTCAAGCAGAATTTTCGTTTCATAATTTTTCTTGATTTTAATGTTTTATAGTCAACCATGAAACACTGGTCTGAACATCAACCGACAGATTTTATATTGTTATTCAAGATATTAGGGTCTTAATCCAAGAATTGTTATTATTTCTTAACTAGTATCTCCAAGTAGACCACGCACGTATGTCCATATGTCTCCAATTGTCTTTCCTTGTATGTCATAAGGTTCAATCTTCTCAGCAGAAAGTTCAGGCTTAATTCCAAAGAGTTGAAAACCGCCAATGTTTGTAATTTCATGAGGCGGTGATGCTCTACTTAACCCATTTCCTAAGTCATTGGCATATGTTGTAAGCATGTCCCATGAATGAGTCGTAATTATAATTTGTTTAGATTGTTTGTTTACTGCATGATTGATTAAGTCTACTAAAACTTCAACGCTTTTACTATGTAGAAAATTTTCAGGTTCTTCTATGATGATTGTTGAACCTTCAGGTGAAAAAATTAATGCTGCTACAATAGTGGCTGCATTCTGAATGCCTGTTCCTTGAAGGCTCATATTTACATTAATACTACGATTACCATCATTTCTTGTAGTTTCTAATCTTACGGTATTGGATAAGATTGGAGTTTTCAACGCCTGCATATGTGGGTCTATTTTTGCCAACCACTCTACCATGTCTGTCCATCGTGCATCCTGTCCAGTCCATCGTTCAAGCAAATATTGAATAACATTACTACCATTAGGTGTAAGAGGTTGCCCTAGTTGGACAATTGATGTGCCGACTGCAATTTGTTGTGGTGTTCCTGCTCTATTTGGTCCAATGTACCATATTTTAGAAGCCAGTTCTTTATGTTCTTCAGAATTTATACCTGCGATTCTAGTTCCATTTTTGAAAAAATCGGGGTTTTTTATACCACTAGATGATATATTGAAAGAAGCCACATAATTATCTGCTCCTTCTTGGTAAGTCGCTGTAATCTTTATTTCTTTTTTAACATCATGCGCATAAACTGATTGCTCAAAATCTGCGAGATGGTAGAATTGTGTTGTCCATGCTACACCTCCAAATGAATAAGCACGAAGAAAATTAAAACCTTTGAAGATCGTACTTTTACCAGAATTATTTGGACCTGCAATGATATTCAATTTTTTGAAGTTAATCGTATATGGAAAACTATCATCAAAACATCCTAAATTTTGTATAGAAATACTTTGAAGCATAAAGTTAAACGAATAAGGATAGATTTAACGATTACCTAAAAACATCATACAACATATCATTAGGTTATACTGATATCTATTGTTTAAAATTTGGATTTTTCATTTTATCTGGAATCAGTAAAGGTCCAGAGGTAAAGACATATGCTGGCATCCCATCGCTATCAAAGCGATCACTTACGCGGTATGCTTCATGCAAAACAAGCTTAACTTTGACTATTAGACCTGATTTTATTATTCTATATTTATTCCACTTTTCATTGTTGGTAAGTACTTGAACTGGAACGCCATTGGGATTTGCTATTTCCTCTGGAGTCAATGGAGAGGGTGCGCCTCTTTGTTCTGGTGGAGCATCAACTACAAAGATATTTTGACTAGACATGTGAATGGCATTAGGATTTGGAATATTCCTATCATGTACGAACCTATTTACAATTACTCTTCCACGAACCCTAGTATGATTTTGTAATTCATATTCATTCCATCCTTCCTCAAGTACTTCAAATTCTAATACTTCAAAATCTGGAGATGGTACAGCCTGTGGAAACATTTCTTAATTACACACTTGATACATAACTTGGTGTTTCTTCTGTTATGATTGTTTCACCTGTAGTATTTTCCAGTTCAAAGATGCATATGAGAGAATCAGAAATAGAATTAGAATCAGTAGTTCGTATAGTTTCGTCATTCATACCAACATGTGCTTCAGGATAGATATTACCATCAAGACGATTTTTTTGTACTGCCATATCTAGAATCATTGTTACTTTGTATGGTAAAATTGCTTAATAAAAAACTTGTTTATACATTTTGCACGAACTTAGTTCCTTGCCTAATATACCATTAACACTCTGTAGAAAAGCCCCTGCCAAACGACTATCAACGAAGTTGAAGGAGTGCGGAGCGAAGCGGAGACCCTGCGAGTTGGCATAATCCGAGCGAAGCGAGGACGAGCAAGCCGAAGGCTTGCGAAGCCCGAAGCGTTGCGTAGCAACGCTGAGTGGTTATGGAGGGGAGACGTTGCTACATGGTTGCATGCAACCATGAACGTCCTTTAGGACGTGGTGGCAACGCCTGAAAGGTGGAGTTTGAAGCAAAAAGAGGGTGTCCATAAGGACGGGTGAATTTTTGCGAAAACGTAATCTGTCCTCCATAATCGTAGCAATCACGGAGCGAAGCGAAGTATTGCGTAGGTTATGCCAACGAGCAATTAGACAAATAGCGAAGTCTCAAGAGGGGTGCAAGACGGGTAGCCCGTAGGGGTGTGTCTGCGGGGTGAATTGAGACGTAGCGTATCTAAAACAATATTAAATTAAAAAATAGATACCAATACAATAATGAACTTTTCAGAATGCCTGTTTCAACAAATACAGAAATATCACACAAAGCCGTCAGACATACTTGTTTTAATTTTCACTTTGGTTATTGCACTTGCAACCTTAGTTTTAATAACTCATGATTTGAATCCCGATACAAAAAAATTCAATCTACTAACCACATGGTTTGGTATAGTTGTTCTAGCCCCGTGCCTATCTTAATTATCTACATAGGTATAGTGATATCAGCAACCAATGAAAAACTTCGGAAAGTAGAGCGTGCAATAATTCTAAATCAAAATGTAATCAATGCACTATCTACATCAAAAAAGGACGAAGTTTTAACACTAACAAAAGAAAGTCTGCACTCAAAAAAACGATTCTTCCAAAAAACAAGTACACCATTCGAAAAATTAATGGTAATACTAAATCCTGAAACTGAACCTTCCCATAAAGATATTTTACATAAACATAGTTGTAAAATTTGGTGTCATTGTAAAGGATATAGAGAAGGTTAAACTACGAGCCTTCGGCTCACTTTTTGGGACATGCAAAAGGCAGTTGCTAAAACGTTGGCAAAGTTAAAGTGCAAGATCGTAGTATCATAGTCGCCTAACAAGGCGAGGTAACGAAAATGGATAACCAAATCTATGAAGAAGTATCGGAAATAGTGGAAGCAGGTCTCAAGAGTGGAACACCTATGCAAGTCATCAAGGAATGTGTGGGTCAAGTAACTCTTAGAAAATGGCTGTTGGAATTGCCTGAAAGAACGCAACGCAAACAGCACCTAAGACCACTAAAAAGAAAGTAGTTACTCTCTTGTGGTTGCGAAGAAATGTAGCAACCACTACCCCACAATTACAACGTCATTTACAGCGTTGCAAACCCCAAACTCTATTTAGAAACATAATATCTAACCAACATGGCAGTAGAAAACAGCAACGATTCAATCTTCTCAGCAACAACGTTTCTAACAGGTACAAGTTTTGCTTCACTCTTCTTCTTATTACAAAGCAGTTATTCAAACAACATTCTTCTGCTCTCATGTATTAGTGTAGCAAGTATGCTCTTTTTTGTTGCCACAATCGGCAGACTTGGAGTAGCAACGGGAATATACGCAAAAGCAACTCCTTATGCTAATGCAATTTCATGGATGACAATAGTGGGGATACTTTTGTTAATACTTGGTATAGTCGAATTATTGTATAATCTAAATCACTTAATCAGTCTACTAGCATTATCGGTTTTTGTATCTTGTTTTATAATACTCACAAAGTTAAGAAAAAATTAAATCTTAACATTACTTATTTTTCTTCTTACATCAAGACCACAATCTAAACAAGTCTCAAACTCATACTGCACATTATGTTTAGTCCTAATGTAAAAGATAGTTCTCTTATGTTGACACTTACTCCAATCTCTAAACTTTAGGTCTATTTTCTTCTTAGTTGTTTTATTTTTTCTCGTTCAATCACCTTTAATTCATTATCAATATCTTCATCACACTCATTATCTCCAATTAATCCCAGTAGCCATTTAATCAAAATCTCAAAATTCACTTTACCACCTTAGTTGCGTCTCTATTCTTGCGGCTTTTCTTGAAAACGTAGTAAAAAAGTCCCTCCAAAAAAACTGGTATGCTTATACTCTCACTTTCAGCTAAAATTTCTAAATAGGTTATCACTTCCGAAAATGAAATTTCATTTAAGTAAAAAAGAATGGCGGCGTAAATCCCACTTACAAAGAAGAACGCTACCCCAATAACTAAAATCTGTCCTACTACAATCCATTTATGTCGCACCTACTCAAGTTTGGTTTGCTTCTTAGACGCTTCAATTTTAACAAAGTCTAAGACCTTCTCACAAATCTGACCTATGCTACTTGTTTGATTGTAGCAGTTGAGTGCATTGTCGTATATATCGGAGACAAAAAGATGTCCTACCTCGTAGTTAGGTTGACCGATAAACATTCGGTTACTTTCACTCTCAACCTTGCCCTCCTTTTTGACTCTATGTCCCTTCCACATTTCACAAGTAACAAACGATCTTACGTCGTTCTCGATCACTACTGCAAACTCAGAAGTTTCTGACCCATCTTTGTTTTGCGTAGTTCTGATTGCTGTTACTCGACGAAGTTCAGGTCTCATATGGACTATAACGTCAAAATTTGCCTTACTTTTTTCATCTGTCCAAGACCTGAAAATCCTTCTATACTTTGGTTCTAAAATTATTTTTCCATTTTCCATTTCATCACTAATATTATTTAGTAATACAAATAACTAAAAACCCATAACATAGAGTTCGTCACTTGAAGTATATAATAGTCAAATCCAAAAACTAGCCATTCGATTTGTTTCTTTGTATCTTGTCTAAAACTTTTTCCATTTCAGATGTAAGGTGTTTGTAGTTCTTTATAGAATTAACATTTAATCCGATAGCCAAAGCCTTAGTTTCAAATGCAGTTTGTATCTGCTCAACAATTTTTCCAACTCCGAGACTCTGCTTATTAGTCCAGGGACGATTTTCAAACATAATGATTGAAATTATGCCTCTACTTTCCCCTACTGCTCTTTCTAGCAAGTGTTTATCCTTTGTGGAAGTTACCTGTTCAATTGTTTTAACAATTTCGTCCTTTAGTAATATGAATCGGTAGATTCTCTCTAGGTTGGGAGGAGACATATTTTTAACAGATTTAGAGGGAACGGTAATATTTTTTTCATTTTTTGGCACTGATGAAATTTTAGGATAGTTTTTCATATCCTCAATAAATGAAGTCTCTGAGATATTCGAATAAATATCAGTTTGTTCCTTTTCAGTGGGCATTGGGAGAAACTCTGGGACAGGGTATAATGTTGACACTATGTCTCTCCACAAATATTTTAGATAAAATTCATCAGACACAGATTTATCATCCTTAGCATTTTGAGGACATTTACCATTCCATATTTTGATTTTCTTGTTCAGTGGCTCAATAGTCTGATTATATTCTTCAACAAGGTTTTTTGCTTTTTCATTTATTTCAGATGTTTTTTGATTTTCTTCTGACATTTTCTGATTATATTTTTCCACATATTTTTTAAAATCATTAAAAGTAAATCCTACTGAACCATGTCCTTTACACGTAGAACAGGTATGAGTCACTTCTATAGTTTCAGAATAATTCAGATAATCCCTCTTAGCATTATCTAAATGCCCGTTACCTGTATCTTGTGTATAATTCATCCAATTCTGAAATTGCGGACGTGGCTGAGGGTTTTTTTCAATAGTTGTAGTATGAGGGTTTCCCCCGCAACTGGAACAACTGTAAGTAACTTTAGTTTTAGGTTCAATTGGAGCAAGCTGGAATTCCTGATGAATTTCCTCTAGATCCATCTTACTGAATTCAAATATTTTATGTGGGATTATATCCTCCTCATTCAGTCGTATTTTGACATCGTTGCCGCCAATTAATCCAAAAAACTTTGGTTCATATTTCCGATGAGATAAATCTTGTATTGAATCTAATTCTTCAGTAGTCATTGATAAGACTATTCTATAATATTTATTCTTCTTCACTGGTTCCAAGAATTCTTCAACTGTTTTGCCAATTAGTTTCTCTAATCTTGTTCTTTTTGAAAAATCGAAAAAATGTTTATCTCGTATGAAATTCTCAAGTTTTTTCATTTCCTTATAATCAAGATTAACTAACCAATTATTTGGAAAACCTACAGGCGGTATAGTATGATATTTCTTGAATAGATCCATATTTTAGTAGGTTCATACATATTCATAAACTTAAGTTGACTTCGCTAAAAGTATTCGATGGTTTTCTTTTCCTGTTTAATTTTTCTTCCCAAGAAAACAAATACGTTATACGCTAATCCCAATGCTTACTTTCCCATTCTCTTTTAGCATCGTATCTTTTTTCCTGTTCTCTATCCCTCCAATCACTTTCTTTTAGTGGACTCGGGGCTCTGAACCCTCCCACACCTCCTCCCCTATTACCACCAAATTCAATTTGCCCACTAAACTTGGAATGAGCTTTCTTGAGAATGAAAATCAGCACACCAAAATAAATTGGAGAAAATAATAGGGCATATTCACCAAGAAACATCATAACAGGCAACATGCCGATACTGAATCCAATAAAACTCAGCATCCATTTTTTATAATGTATCCCATATCTTGCTTCCATATCACTCTCATATTCTGCCATAGCGTTTTTCATTTCTGCAATCGATAAACTAGTCTCCTTTCGCTCTCTCATTGTTTTCACAAAAACCCAAACAAAAAACGAAGCAACAAGCACGAGCGGAATAAAAACTAAAAACACAAAATTGTACGCAACAGCCAAGCCAACAGATACTACACAGGTTACAATCACTCCAAGCCAATAGAGAGGAATATGGAACTTGTCAGGAACTACAAACGACTCTGTCCTTTTCCAATCGTCAAATTGTTCTCTTGACATATTGTCTTGTATTTCTCGGAAATACTTGAGATTGAAAAACAAAGGCAGACCGATAAACAAAACTATTAGCCCTAAAAACAACACTCCATCGGGCATAACATCTTGTCCTTTAATGCCTAAAGCATTCATAATTTCTACTGAAAATATCAAACTTATGTAGATCCATGCTTTGCTTGAAGTAAAATTAAACAACCCCGAAAAGAATCTGTCTTTTACAAATCTCATTTCTCTAATTTTTTAATCCGCTTTCTACCTCGTTCACTAAGTAGAACCAATTTTGTTTTTCCAGCTTCAACGCATGGGAGATAAGAATAGCGTTGTCGATCTTCCTCGTTGCACAAGATCGTAATAACCAATTTTTTAGAAGCCATTACCTTCTCATTCCACTCTTTGAGCGAATTTTTTAATCCGCTTTCTACCTCAAATACTGCCTTTTCTGTTTCAAAATCATACCCCTGATTTATCCCACCTTCCACGTATGGTATTTGATTTTCATCAAGAGATTTTTTGATGTCGTCTCTTAGCCTTTTGTGGATTTGCGTTTCTGCTCTTTGAGGATTAGTCTTACTAAAAACTAATTTGTGCACTCTTTTGTCCGCAGAAATATAATCTTTAATTCGTAATCGCCCATCTTTAGCCATTTTTTTAATTAGTCTAAAAGCAGTACCACGATTGCTATTGTTTCTATCTCCATAACCTATCTTTTCAAGCACTTGGCTTACAAAAAGTCCCGTTGGGCTTGCCTCAACAACATCCAGTATGTTCTTCTCTGTCCTTTCCTTGTCATACTTTGTCGAATTTGTCTCTTGAACATTCTCAATTTTAGTTTCCTGTTTTACTTGTATCGTTTTTTCACTTACCATTTTTTTAATTAATCTATATACAATTCCTAGATGGTGGTCGCCACTACCATATCCCATTTTTTGTAATATTTCGGGAATAGACAATTCTGTTTTACTCTGACTAATTATTTTCTTAATATACTCCTCATTTTCTGAAATCAAAAACCTACGCACAGGATTTTCATCAATACAGGTACAAGCACCTCGTTTTCTCTCTTCATCTGTTAATAGTTCTCCCTCGGTTGAACTTTCTTCTATAATGCTTTTGTATTGTCTTTCTTTTTCCTCTACTTTGGTTTCATACACCTGTGGGTGTTCAACTCTGAATTCTTCTAATCGTGTAATATTCAACTTGAAAATTGGTATAGTTTGTGATGTGCCATCATTTACCCACACAAACTCTTTCTCGTTTAACTTTCTAACTGCTTCCCCGTGCAGTTCATCAACTTTCTTTATGTGCTCTATGTCCTTTGCATTAGACGTT
>Ga0206897_1087_pt3 | contig 16646 bp, 14 predicted proteins | sample Alteio_BWOrgHeat_49_FD_152972 | JGI IMG/M metagenome (GOLD analysis project Ga0206897, IMG submission 152972) | Enriched cells from forest soil in Barre Woods Harvard Forest LTER site, Petersham, Massachusetts, United States -... | ecosystem: Environmental > Terrestrial > Soil > Temperate forest >... | reverse complement strand
AAAACAGGATATGGAATGATGCGCCATAAAATATTTTTACTGTTGAGTCTTCTTATGTGTGTTGCTTGTACTTCGGCGCAGGACACCTCAAAAGATGCGCTCGACAAGGTAGGGGATGAAAGCAGTGCGTCTTTTAACAAGATACGCAACATGCTTGATCTGGGACGTAATTAGTCATAACCACTCTTTCACGCGCGCCAAATAATCAATGCCTAGAGAAACGGCATTAATCCACGCAAGAAATTCTCCATGCCGGTTCTTTTAAGATGATTCTCACTATACATAAGCTTTATGACCAATGCCGCATCTTTAGGGGGCATACGGGTGAGCAAATAAAATTCCCTGTATACCGTATCGCAGGGTAGCACTTTATCCTTACCAATACGCATATCGGCACCTGCGTCCTGCATCGTTTGCATGAGCTTTCTGTAGAGGTCATAGGCCCTGTCGCGATCGCGGTCTGTAAGCAATTCCGGGTGGTCTTCGGCTTCCACAATCATATAAGGATTATACCTGATGGACGCCAGAAACACATCACTGCCCACGGTACGCCATACATCTTCAAAAAAACCGGAATATCCAAGATAGCGCTGGCATAAATCACGATTTTTCTGAACCAGCGCTGCCAGCAATTGCGCCTCTGCCATGATATGATTCTTCAATATCTCAGTAGGGGTGCGCTCAACGTAATGCCCCGTATGATGCACCATCATAATAATTTTCATTTCTTCTTGCTTGCGCCGTACTGCTTCATTGCCACCAGACTCAAATGCGCCTTTATACTCTGCAATGAAATGTTCCTTATCCTGAGGAAAATCTCTGAATAATATGGCGTAGACGCGTTGCCCAGCGAGCCATTCTTCCAACCTGGAATGCAGAACAGCACCGTAAACCAGCCAGGCTATTATTGTCGCAACCGCGCCCATAAAAAGCCCGCCAGCGGTATTGCGCACCCATATCCAACCCAGAACTACAAAAACAACGGGGATGGGGATGAGCCAAAACAGTGAGGGATATGTAAATAGTGGGTCCGCCATATAATTACTCCCGCTTTATAATTACTTCGCGCTTCTCTCTCACATTGCCTGAATCATGTAATTACGTCTAGAGCACTTTTCTATCCCCACTCTTTCACGCGCGCCAGATGTTCATAATCATTATAGAGACTCGCACGTGAAGGTATGGGAGTTGAGAGATATGGGAAATCCGGATTGTTATACGTCTCAATAAGTTTCAACAGCCCGACTTTTGCTGCTTCCATATAAAAAGCAATTCGCGTTTCATCGAGTGGCTTAATGCTGCCTGCATCTTTACCGCCACGCAATTGCCAGTACTCAAGGGATTTAATGGTATTTTTTCTTCCGTCATTGCGAGCCGGAGGCGAAGCAATCCAGTCTTGTTTTTTATCTGGATCGCCACGGCGACTGTCGTCGCCTCGCGATGACGAAATATGTTCCCCCTCACCCATCATTAACGCAAGCAGTACCAGCTGACTGGAGAGCCCCCCTTCAATATCTTTGACGCTGGGCAGTGTGCCGGTTTTGTAATCAATAATGGTAAGACCGCCGTCTCTGCCTTCTTCAATACGATCAGCGCGCCCGGTAAGCGTAAAATTACCCAGGGCATAAGCCCCTTTCACTTCCGCCTCTACGTGTTTTATGTGGGGTCTACGCATACGTTCCTGTTCTATTACAAATGCTGCAAGCCGCATAAAGCGTGGCCACCACAACGCTTCCACCACTGCATTAAAGAAGAGCGGCTCGAGCGCTTCTCTGCCATAGCGCAGTAATATGTCATATGCATTTTCAGGCAATGCATTGGGATATGCGCCTGTAAACCGCTCAAGCGCTTTATGCACCGCATTGCCAAAATCCGCACTGGTTGGTTCCTGTCCGAGTGGTTTGAGCGGACGCAAACGTAAAATTAGAGCCGCATAAATGGAATAGGGATCACGCAGCCAGGTTTCCACCTGAGTCACGGATATTTCACGGGGGCGTGCAGCAAGTGGCGGCTTGGGTGCGGGTGGTGCTATGGGCTGTGTATCAACGGCCTCATCAAGCAAACGCGCCCAATGATTCCAGCGCGGGTCAATTATTATATCCTGCGCAGAAAATTTGGCGAGCAACACATCAAGTTTAACTAACCAGCGTGCCGGCGTTGTTGGCATACCGCCTACCTTTTCTGCACGGATCAGATACACTTCAGAAGCAGAGGCAAGCATGCAGAAGTCATGTGCGGCAAGGCCAATATGGCGTTCAGGTGTGGGTAGTCCCATAGCCTCACGCATTGCACGATTAAACCATGGATCGCTTCTTATCTCCGGTGGCCAGCTACCCTCATTAAGCCCACCCAGAATGATCCTGTCGAATGACTGCATGCGCGCTTCAATGGGGCTTAGAATTTTTAAACGCGGATGCATGCCATAATCACGGCGACATACTTTACCCATCAGCAGCGTTTCAAACATTTCCGGATACATGTGTGGTAAAACAGGCGTGGCATACTTACTGGATTCCTGCAGCTCTGAGAACAACGATGCCATCGCATCCGCCTCAGCGCCTTCCCACAAATCTGTGCCTGCCAACGCTTCCGCACATTCAAGATGCAGCGTTGCCAGTGACATCAGAGACAATTCTTCCCGCTCCGATGTAAAACACTCCATCAGCGGCGCAAATATACGTTTAAGATTTGTGAGTAAGGTGCGCACATCATCTGTTACAGCGAGCTGTTCATACCACTGATTACTTGCCAGCGGCCACTGCCCACCGAGCTGGCGTATGCTTATTTCAAGTGTACGAGCTGCTTCAAGACAGGCGATACGCTCCATCCCCGCATGTGTGAATGGATGCTTGAGCAAACTCAGAAGCGGCACCGGGGCAGCATTCTCCACGGTTACTTCCAGAATCAAGCGCAAGAAACTTGCCATCGGCGTTTGTATCAATGGAATGCCCGCCGAGTCGTCAATAACGACACTAAACCGCAGCATCAATGCTGCCACCCTGCGTGCAAGATCCCTATCGTGGGTTACCAGTGCTGCTGTCTTTTCTTTCTCTTCCAATACTTCACGCAGCATCAGCGCAATAACAGTCGCCTCTTCCTGCGTATGCGCACATACGACAGATTTCATTCCCTGTAGACCACGCATATCAGACTCCAGCTTCTGCCACATATGCGTCGTTTCTGCCGGGCGCATGATTTCGGAAAGTAATTGTGTGCGTGCTTGCAGCGTAGACTCGCCGATTACCTGCACTTCTTCGCGCTTGCAGTTCAGCTTGGTAAGCAGATACTGCATGCCCCACTGCGGATGTGCCTCTGTGAGATGACTAAAATACTCCTCATCCGCCTGTGTATCCAATCCCGGAAGTATAACCGTTCCTTGCGGCAACGCAGTGATAGTCGCAAGCAATGCAGCAGTCGCAGGTATACTGCCGGTAGTGCCCGCAGCAATGACCGGAGTATCAGGTGGTGCGTCCTTCCATCGACGTGCAAGCTCTGTCAGCATTTGATTTTGCTGGGACACACGACTTACAAGCCCCTCCTCTACAGCAATCTTGGGCCAATGCTCGGACAGGATTTTTAAAAACTCGACAGTAACTTGCCAATGCGCAGCAAACCTATCGGGCACAAGTCCGGCAATTGCTGCAAGCGATACCTGCTCACGCTCGCATTCATCGAGTACATGGGCAAGCTCTGCAGCAAGCTGCAGCGCATGATCCATCGGCGATTTATTATATTGATGGATCAGGCGCGCCAGAATGAACTGACGCTTAAGCGTAAATGCAGGGGAAGAGATATTCGGACTCACCCCTGCCCCTTGACCGGATGCAAGAAGCATATCCTCATCCACATCTCCCAAAGGCTGCATGCAAGGCAGCAAGAGTGGTTTTCCTGCTGTGGCTTGCAAAAATGCCTCACGTAGAGAAATACAGGCACGCCGTGAAGGCAAAAGCACAAGAATACGCGGCAAATCATGGGGTCTGGCCCCATATGTATCCAGTATCCATTGCGCCAAAGTGGCTGCAAACGGCAGATGCGGCGGTATGGTATAGAGGTTGTTTTTCATACATTATTAACCATATAGCACTATAGTGTGACCTTATACTCATGGCCAGTAAATCGCATCTATGACTGAATTTACCAACGCAACCACCAAAAGCATAACTGAGGAGCTTGCTACTCTGTGGGCAGCGCATCACAGCGTGGGGCTTAAAGGTCTCATGTCGCTCTACACGCAGAGCGGCCAGGAAATATGGCGCAGCAAGGAAGCAGGTACCCTCTTCTGGTTTGGACCTGACGATACAGATAAGGCGATTGAAGAAATCAAAAAATATTATAACAACGGAAAATTGCCCAATACCCCACTACTGCTAAATCCAATAGTACATGACAATGACAAAAAGCCACTTGGCTCAGGAGTTATATGGGCGACGGGACTAGCACTCGGTGTTGACGTGATGGAAGCGCATCAGCGCGAACGCATCAATGGGCTAGGTATTTTTACCGGCGATTTTGACCGCGGCGAAGTACATCATATCGGCCTTAAGATGCTTGCCTTTTCCGACAAGGCGCTTAAGCCACTTGAAAATAGTACAGTTGCTGGCTGCAAGGAAATGTATGAAATCGCTAACTTCAAAAGCGATGAGTATAGTGGGTTTTATCTACTCTCAGGGCTCTCATACCTCGGTAAACACGGCGTATTCTGTCAACCTGACTTCGCCTCACTCATGCCACAAGGAGTAGAACTAAACTCGGTACTTGCATCGCAGAAAGTGTCCGTCAAAAAACTTGCTGACGCTGCTTATTGCTGGAATGCGTATGATCGCCACAACTCACTGTTCGTAAAATTCGGCATTGATCCCACCAAAGTAGAAAACAATCTTAAATTCTATAATCTCTGCGCACGCGACATTCAGCTCTTTGATGCCACCGGCGCTAAACATGCCAGCGCCGATACTAAAGTAGAATTTGACTTTCTGGTAAATGGATGGATTCCGCGCGGTGCCGTCTGCGTGATTGGCGCAACCGGTGGTACCGGTAAATCATCGCTTGCGCATAATCTCGCTGTAAAAGCGGCGATTGATTACCGTGATGATGAACCGCCGCCCACCTGGCTTGGCTCGGAGATTGTAACTAAAAACTGCAAAGGGCTATGTATCTACTTCTCTGGTGAAGACGGCCCTGCAATTGTGCATTCACGCGCTAAAGTGTTTGACCCGGAAGGACGCGCTAACCGCGTGATGTTCCAGCGCACTGATTTTGGTAGTGATGGTGGTAATTTAAGCAGCTTCCTAAAGCGTCTTAGAAAATTGCCGGAAGTGCCGCTGATTGTTATCGACCCGGCACGAAAATATTTAACCGGTGATGAAAATGATGCCGGTGTGGTAAGTGAGTTTTTTGAAGCGATTGAAGAATTCGCTATTCAGAAACATACCGCAATGGTGGTCGTGCATCACTTAATCAAAGGCGCTAAACCCAAGCATGTGTCAGAAATATACGATATGCTGCGCGGCTCGCAGGTATTTATTGATCGCCCCCGCGTGGTAATTGGTATGTACCGTGAAGGGCAATATACCGTTGCCGGGCTTGCCAAAAATAACATCCCCCCACAAATGGGTATGATTCAAGGCGAACGGCTTTATGTGCGCGATCCAAAGCGGCTTGAGCTTGTGCTTGTTCCAGGCGCAGCCGGTATGAGAGGCGAAAACCTAAGCGAAGAAGAAATTGAGGCGATAAAGAATCAGGATAGCTAGAGCCTAGCTATTGTCTCCTGCTTTCATCCACCAGTCATTGACAGGATGACGCGGGCCACACGGGCTACCTTCAGTGCCAGCACACGGGCTTTTAAGATCGCTATGCGGCGCAACACATGCCGTAAGCAATCCCATTACTGCAGCCAGAAACAACATATTACGTATATTCATACCCATCTCCCGGTTACTTTATTTTGAAGCAACGCTACTACCATCAGCCTGCAAGGTCAATTGCGAGTATGATAGTTTATATCTCAGATTCAACCGTGAGGTTAAAAATAGGTCTGTAGTCTTTCTATTTTTAATAGAAAAACGCGAAAAACTTTGCGTGTTGCAACCATATAGTAATACAACTTAACCGTTTATTAATGATTTTATGAGATATCTCGCCCCCTCCAGAAGGCACAAATTAACCTAGTATATAAATGAGGACATATGCGTCAGGAACTAATTGAAAAGTTGAAACTAGAAATCAAAAATAATCTTAGCAGATACCTACAAGATGAAGGCATTGAGCTTTATATGGCTGCGAATGATAATATTGACAAAAATAACTCTCACGTTGTCCTTAAAGATATAGAAAACAAGCTGCTCAGAGGCGGAAAATTATTATCTGAAATCCGCGTTATTCTCGAAATTCTTGGTAAGCCATGGCAATGCGATCTTCTGGTCAATGGTATATATCAGACGCTACAACCGGCATCATGTCACCATCTCTGAGTTAACTATTCTACTTATGAGCCTTCACGTCGATACCACTGACAATACTTCTTCCATAGAACCAAGTAAACGTGCGGTTATGCGCTATATTATAGAAGAAAATTAGCCTCATAAATATCTACCGAATACTACTGCAATAGTATTAATATGGGGAAATGCGCATTTATCCACACAAAATTTCTAAATAAATATATATATTTCAAATAGAAATACCATCTCTCCGCCTGTGCATAACTCTTGCAAGATATAAATTTTACTTGCCAAGATCGTAATACACATTTAGGTTGTGGATAAGAACTGTAAGTATACGTAAAGAATATGTAAGTACGTTTTTTATCGGCAACGACCGATAAAAAAGTTTTTAGAGACTACAGCGACACAGCTTATAAAAACAAAAAGACTACATAATAATACACTGCAACCTACGGGAGAAACCGGGTGCAGAAAGATAAAAACATTGGTGGGAAACTTATGACTGAGAATATGGAAGGCACTCCGCTTGTGAGTGCTGATTATAGTGTATCGCTGCCTCCTATCGTAACTGATACGGACTCTTTTCATTCTCGCGGTGAAGAAGCGCTTGTACAACGTTATAGCAGACAGCCAAAGCTCCGTGAGGATCTGGTATTTGAATTTACGCGCGATCCGGCGCTGTTGCATCAGTATTACCGCATATACGAAAAGGAATGCCGGGTTATCACGCATATTCCTGGCTTCCGTGAAGCAGAAAAAGAATATAACCGTAAAGGCCATATCGTTGTCGCCAGAATTGGCAACCTCTGCATAGGTGGTGCACGTCTTTCGGTAAGAACACCGCGTCAGACCAAACCCCTTCCTATGGAAATGAACGGGTTTAATCTTCACAAGCACTTTCCCCAACTCGAACAAAAACAAATGCGCTACGGGGAATTGTCCCGCTTAGTGCTTTTGCCAGAATTCCGTGACGGTGATATCGCACGCCGTATGTTTGTGCATTTATATCGTAAAGCTGCAGCTCTTGGCTTAGATATTGGCTTTGCTGCTGCTCCTCTGCTTAACATCCGCGCATACCGGTTAAGCTTCATGGCGCTGGGCCTTAGAGAGTCTGATATCCATTTTGATATCGAAGTTCCTCCCTATCCAGGATTCGAAGAAGTCAAAGACTACCTGCTGAGCCTGGTAGTGGATAAGTCGCTTGTAAAAGATGAAGACCTTGCTGCATACAAGCAGGATAAAGTTTCTTTTAAAGAAGAAGTCTAGCTTAGTTCTCTAATTTAGTGGCGCACCACTTGCTGCATGATCTCAAGCAGCTGGGCATCAGCCATGACGTTATTTGAGCTCATATTCTTTAAGTTGCCTTCCAGTCGTATGCGGTTGGCATCATCCACTACAAACCCCACCATTCCGCCGTGGACAATAAACCGCTTGGCATCGCTCACCGTCAGCGTGGAAGATGAACCCAGTTTGGAGAGAATATCGTCAATACTACCCTCCTCTTCCGTTGGAATATAGAGCATGTCGCAGCCCGAAAAATCACGCGCTGCCTGCACCCATTTTACATTGATCTGATCGACATGCTGCACGAGCACATATTTTTTGAGTATCTGGCCAACGCTTTCATCCGCAGGCACTCCCGGTTTTTCATAATAGCAAACCGTATTTAAAGCGTGCGGAGGCGCACCTGCCTGCACAAACTTACGCAACTGCAGTAAGTAAGATGCCTTCACTTGCTCCGGAGTGATGTCTGCACTTGCAGCATTACGTATTGGTACAACCAATAGTAATAAAACCACAAGCCAGAAACGCCCCTCCCTATATAGACCTATGCCCATAAGTCTTCCTATGTTGGCGTTTAATAGCGAACAGTAACTTTAGCGTAGTAAGCACGTGGTATTTCATTGGCCTGACCGTTCAAAGATGCAGCAAACTCCTGGTGCTTGTTGTCAAACATATTTTGTCCCACCAACGCTAACTCCAATCCATTCAGCGGTTTCCAGATCACCTGACTATCAAAACGGAAGTAACTATCAACAGAATAATTTGTTGTCTGGTTTACATTATATGATCTGTTGATCAACTGATCAGTATAGTACCCTGTATTAATCAACTGAACATCATGCGGCAGAAATAACTGCGAACGCAACATGAACTGATTATGCGGAGCAGAATCCTGTTGTGCCATAAAATTGGGATCCTGACTGGAAGCAGAATCGAGTATTAAATTGATATAGCTGTAATTAGCCAGCAAGTTCCAGTGAGATGAAACATCCCATTTTGCGGTTGTCTCGAATCCGTAAGCATGACCTGAGCCAAAGTTAGAGATGGTGGATGGCAAAATTGTACCACCGCCTTGTAAATCTCCCGGCTCAAATGTTTCCAGTTTGCTATAGTCATTGATAAACGCTGTAGTGTCGATACTCAGTTTTTGCGTTGGCTTTATCCTGTAACCAACTTCATAGGCAGTAAGCACTTCAGAAGTGTAATCCGGATTATGCTGAATCTGCGCAATTAACCCAGGAAAGACAGAGCCTGCATTAAGATTGCCATTTCTTTCTGAAATACTCGGAGTGCGTACCGCATGTGAAACGGACGCCCAAACAGTCTGTTTATCATCAGGATACCAGGCAATGCGCGCACTTGGTTCCGGTACAAACCCTACATAACTATTCTGCTCAAACTTTGAACCCAGAGTGAGATATAATTCCTTCTGAACCAGCGCTATCTGATCCTGTAGGAAAGCACTGTAAATCTGTTCTCCTGCATGCTGATCAATTATGGTTATGGTATCTGAACTTGTAAAATCTGTAGCAATTTCACGCGCTCCGGCACCCCATGTAACATCATTGCGTTCATTTGCTTTCCAGTTTGTCTGATAATCGAAGTCCAATGTATAAATCTGTTGCTTTAAAAGTGTGTAGGTAGGACTTTGATAATCTACATAGGCTTGAAACGTTGATTGCAATACATCACTATGTTTTTCTTCCCATTTTCCAAGTATATTTACCCCTTTAGAACTTAGGGTATCGTGATAGGAATTATATCCGCTGGGATCAGTCAGCGATGGAACAGATAAATTCAGATTGATATGCGCCTGATAAGCATCTCCCTGTACAGTGACTTTGCTTGTGTTAGACACAGTAATATCTGAACGAAAACCGGTCTTTCCATTCGTCCACGCATTATCAGCGCTACTGCCACCTTGAGCAGGCAACGCCTCTCTATCATCATATTTGCCATACACACGGTAATAGCCGCTATCATTTATTTTTCCACCATATCTGACGTCAGTTATGGAACGATCCTGAGTACCCACCAATGTGCTTGCATAGGTGCCCTGTGTGTCCGCAGAATTTTTGGTGATAATATTGATAATACCATTAACCGCATTAGACCCCCACAAAGAAGCGCCCGGTCCACGAATCACTTCGATACGGGCAATATCTTCAAGCGGCATATTCTGAATATCCCAGTATACCCCTGAAAATAATGGCGTATAAATAGTACGTCCATCGACAAGCACCAACAGTTTACTGGAGAACTCTCCATTGAATCCTCTGGATGAGATCGCCCAATCGCTGGAATCAATCTGGGCAACATCGAGACCCGGAACACCTCTTAGCACCTCGGCTACATGCGTAGCCCCTGAGAGCTTGATATCTTCATTGGTAATAACATAAACGGCTGCAGCGGAGCGAAAGGAGTCCTCCGGTTTTTTGGACACGGATGTAACTATATTACCAAGACTTTGGAGTGAAAGATCACCCAAGTTATTAATGGGATCCTCTGCCATTACATTGACGGGAAATGCAAGCGCCCCCAGCAACGTGTATTTCAGTATCTTCTTCATACGTCCTCCAATATCTAAGTGGATGGTTGTCGATATGAAGGAATAAATACAATGAATAAGTAAATTAACTGTTAACAGAATTAAACGATATAAGCTTGGGGACTATATATTTTCGTTTATTTTGGAGTGAATCATTTATGTAACACCCTGTGCAGACACAGTTTATAGCTGTATGGTTTTATTTGCTTCTCCAGCACTAATTACGCTCATATTAGCAACAATCAGGTTTGGAGCTGTTGCAACCTTATCGCCATTAAGAATGCGCGCAGCCATTGTAACTGCAAGTGAAGCCACCCCAAATGAGCCGGCAGATACATGGGGTGCAGGGCATGGTGTGCCATCTTCCATCACCGTCAGTGCTTTTGCCATTGCCTGAACAACCGCCGGATCAAGCTCATCTGCAAGACGTCCTATGAATTGTGAAAAATGCTCTACATAAGAATCGTTTTTAACTGATCCATAATCAGCTAGTCCAAAAAGCTTGCGAAACATACATACATCGGAATCTGTTGGCGGAAAATAACATGCAGCAGCGCCCCAACCTGCCGATACTGCCGAAATTATTGGTTTTTTATGCCTGTTCGCTTCGTCATGCACTGCGGTAATCGCCACAAGATCAAGAAAGTCTATGGTATCAAATATTAAGTCACAGCCTGAAACCAGTGATGCGGCATTATCGACCGTAATCCAATCATCATGTTCTTTAATGGTGGCCTGTGGGTTAATAGCTTTAAGTCGCTTTGACAAAGCAGTGACTTTTTTTGTTCCAACATCAGAGTAACTATATGCTTGGCGGTTAAGGTTGCTAGTATCAACCGTGTCACCATCCGCTAACGTCAGTGATTCAAATCCCATCCGAATTGCCGCTTCAGCAAATGTGCTGCCAACACCACAACCTGCGATCAAAACTTTGGTGCTACGAATTTTTTGCTGCAAGCCGTCAGATATGTACCCCTGATTTCTGAGAAATAACTTCTCATACATATCATCTGAGGAAGCATGAGGAGTGGAGATAACTGACTTATTTGTCTGGGACATCTGTTCTCACAATATTGTTAATGAACAAGGTTACATGACCAAGAGGATGCTAACGAGGCCAAAGCAAGAAATCAATTGTATTATCTGAGAAATCTACTTCCCGGCCTCAATAAACACATCCATCTGCTGGCCGATATAGAGCGGCTTGTCGGAAGGATCGATGGCATAGACCACTTCGAGTACACGGGTATCGACACGCTCGAGTACTTCCCCGCTTAGGTTCTTCTTGGGCAATACATACGGTTCGGTGCGCACGAAAGTTAGTGGAACGCGGATGTCTTTATTACTGCGCAGTGCTGCGGCTGCTTTCGCCTTCGCATCAAAACGCCATACATCGTTTTCATCAATGGTCACTCGCAGATAGAGCGGCGTATCATTGCCCATGAGCACAGGCGCATCCCCTGCTCCGCCCGCAGTCACAAATTCACCGGGATGAATGCGTACTTTAAGTATGCGTCCGGCAAGCGGCGCGCGCACCGTCAGATGATCGAGCGTTACTTTAGCCGAATGCAATTGCGCCTTCGCACTTTCAAACTCTGCCTGCGCAGTATCAATATTACTGCTGGCGCGCTTGGTCGCAAAACGATGGCGGATAACATCATTCTGACTCACTGCTTCTGTAGACAGCGACTCATAACGCTTAAGCTGCTCCTGTTCATCGGCCAGTGCCACACGCGAATTTTCAACACGCGCCTGCGCTGCCGCCATTTCTTTTGTCTTCGCTTCCAGATCCGCTTTTGCCATGCTGTCATCAACCTGGAAAAGCGGTGCATTGGCTTTTACCACATCGCCTTCCGTCACCCAGAGTTTGGTTACGATGCCGGAGAGATGACTGCCTACTTCAATATTGCGCGTATTGGCTTCAATAATGCCAGTGCCGGAAACAGTATCTTCAAACGGTGTCGAAGGGGGATGCGCTAACTGGTTAGGTTTTGCATCCTGTGCTTTACCGTAATTAAACGTGAAGAACACTCCAAACACTATGCCGAGTGCTGCTAAAGCGGGAATGATGTATCGCAGTATCATAATAAGACCATTAGTTTGTTTCGGACGGCGTGTAAATCTTATCCACACCGCCATCGTCCATATGGGCGATACGGTGTGCATAGTGGAAAATACGGTTATCATGCGTGACTACCACAAATGTAGTGCCGCGCTTTCCGTTCATGCTGCGCATTAACTCAAGTATATGCGTGCCTGTTTCATGATCGAGCGCGGAGGTGGGCTCATCACATAATAAAATCTTGGGGTCATGCACTAGCGCACGTGCAATGGCTACTCTTTGCTGCTGTCCGCCAGATAGCTGTGCCGGATGTTCATTGCTGCGGTCACCCAACCCCACTTCAGCAAGGATAGCATTCGCGGCATCAAGTGCCACATGACGCGATGTTCCGTTAATAATAAGCGGTACCGCAACATTCTGGGCGATAGTGAGCGACGGCAAAAGATTATATTGCTGAAACACGAAGCCGATATTGCGCGCGCGGAAATCAAGCCGTTCTACCTCACGCATCTGTGAGTACGCCATATCAAGCACCGTGCATTCGCCTGCATCGGCAGTCAGCACGCTGGCAATCACTGAAATCAGCGTGGTCTTGCCGCAGCCTGACGGACCGACAATCATCATGAACTCGCCGGTTTTAATATCGAGGTCAACACCGCGAAGCGCCACCACATCATTATCGCCGGTATAAAAATGCTTCACGATGCCGCGACAGCTTATCGCAGTTTTCTGAGTCACAGCAGAGGATATGGTGCCTGTGTTCATATCATCCTCTGAACACCAGTGCGGGGTCGGCCTTCAACACTTGCCTAATAGCAAAGAGCGCCGCAAGCGTAATAATCAGAAACACGCCCGTACCTGCAAACAGCAGTAAGTAAGGCGGCATGCGGAATGCGAGTACCGAGTCATCCATGCCCAGCCCAAATAGCGAAGTCAGCCCCACACCGAGGCCATAGCCGATAAGCCCAACCACTAATGCCTGTAGCATCACCATTTTAAGCAGCACTGTATTTCTTACACCCATGGCTTTGAGTGCAGCATATTGTTTGAGGTTCTCGCGCACAAAATTGTAAAACGCCTGACCTGCAACAGCGGCACCGACAATAAAACCAAGCGCTATCGAAATACCAAAGTTGATTGGAATGCCGGTATTGTTCATCCAGTAGGTCAAGGTTATCTGTTTGAATTCTTCTGCCGTGAGCGCCTTAAGCTGAGTGGCACGTTCAATAGACCGGGCAAGCGTCAGATGATTCACACCTGTTTTGGCTTTGACCAATACATAGGTGAGCTGCCTGCGATCAGGTGGTGAATAATGCAGTGCGCGTGTATAGGTGGTGTAGAGTTCCGGAGTGAGTACAAAGTTGCGGGTGATTTTGGCATAGCCTACGACTACGGCGCGGCGATCGTTTATTTCGAGCATGTCGCCCACGGCGAGCGGTCGTAATGTGCCGTCTGTGTTCTTTACTCTTAAATCATTATTCGCCGCTTCTTTATCGACAATGATGCTATCGGCAAGACGCAAATCCTCAAGCTTGCCTTCGAGTATATGCTGAGGCGCGCCAATCAACGTTGCGTCATCCAGCCCCACGAGATCAATACTCTTGGTCGCGCCATCGGGCAGTTTGGCTACCATCAGGTTTTTATACATGGGCACCGCCCATTCGACACCCGGCACACCGCGTACACGCGCAAGGTCAGTGTCGCGCACCGGTTTATGTTCATCGACAAACTGCACACCGGGATCCATCACCCAGATATCAGGCGACGCCGTATCACCGATGAAACTGTATGTGCGCGTCATGAGCCCGACAAAAATAGCAGGCTGTTGCGTCATGATGAGAGAGGCAAACGTGATGCCCACAATCATCGCGATGTATTTACCGCGCTCACCAAACAGCATCTGTAATGCGATAAAATTCATAACCAGGTATTTCTCTGTTAGTCTTTTGATATTTCACGATAGCCGACAAACATTAAGAAATTACTACGTTATTTCTAAAGATTTCCTTAACATCCCTAAAATATCTCCGAGATATATCGGCAAAAACCTGTATAATCATCAGGCTGGATCATACCCGAGGCACCATCATGAGTTGGATGCGTTGCTGAATACGGATAGCTGAGCTAGCGGCGATCCGGAGTTTTTTGGGGTGATACTACGCCACCCACTTTTCCTTGTCCTGTACCAGAAGCTGGTGTAGCCAAGGGAGGGGTAATTTTGTCAACGTCTTTGACTACGGCTGTTGCTGCACGATATAATTGTTCTTCACACTCATATGCTCCTCGCGCAACCAGAAGATCATGTATTTTCGCATAAGCTTTGGGGTCTGCATTTGCGTGGTCATAGTATAAACTATATGCATCTGAACCATTGCGGTCTAACTCTGCTCTGTGTGCTTTTTTACTGAGGTCAGCAGCTATACTTGGCAAGTCAATCCTATCGTCATTTTCGAAATGATATTCAGCACCGGGTTTTTTATCCAAAAGTGCGGCAACGGCAGCGACATTACCGGTACGCACTGCTAGTTTTATAAGGGAGGGGCGGCCAGGAATGGCCGTAAGATCAATTCCTGGTATACTGAGGAGCGCGTTAATGACAGGTTGATTATTCTGCTCCAGTGCATGGTCTATGGGCCTCATGTTTGGAAATCCAGGCCGGTAATAATTGGGATTAGCCCCAGCCTCGATAAGTATTTTAGCTATCTCTGCTGCATTCCGCCCCTTCCCTTCAGCTAGCATATTTATTGGAGAATGTCGTGTTTCAAATCGTTTATCCTCCGTTCCATCCTCATTATTATAATAAGTTCCCTTAGGGCTTGAGCCGTGTGCCAGGCAATATTTTACTGCATCTATATTTCCTCCGCGCACAGCCTCATCCAGTGGGGCAAAATAAGCGTAATATGTTGAACCAAAATTATCTCTTTCAGCAGGGTATTCACCTCCCTCGAATGTCACAGCCTTCTTGAGAGCAACACGCATCATTTCACAAAACTCCATACATTGTTTATCTCTCTCTGGAAATCTTCCGCTCAGTGCATAGTCCATTACGTTGCGAATGCTCGGAGACCCGTTGCGATGTTCTGTGCTTATAAATATATTTGCACCGGCAGCCATAAGCGCTTTGCCCACACGCACATTGCCACGTTCTGCCGAGTAAAGCAGAAAGTTATCTTTATTGAGGTCAATGCCTGGGGTTTGGATAAGCTCTTCTACGCGGGCCACCATCGCATCATCTTCAAATTGGCCAGGATAATTGATCAATGTAAGCAATTCTTTCTGAGCGGCTTCGAGTGTAGACATATTTGTCCCATTATTTTATGGCAACGGTTTCAGATGTTACGATATTAACATTAAAGTTCTTACTTTTTCGTCAAGATATGGTTACAATTTCGTTAATTGTTCAAAATAAATGGCATAAAACGGATTGGTAATGCCCTTGAATATAAGGAAAATTGTTATGAAACCGTCCTATCTGCTTCTTTCCCTGCTCCTGTCGCTTGGCCCTGTAGCGGCTTCTTATGCAGATGAAACTACCGTTATCGCTCCGGGCGTGGAGATTCATAGCAATGAGAACAGGGTAAGCATTAACGCACCCGGTGTGCATATTGAGAGCCCAAATAATCCTGATGCTTCGGGAACTACTATTGTTTCTACAACTACCCCGGCAACGTCTGTAGCATCGTATGCCAATGCCCATCTGGAAGGCATGAACTTTAGCAATCGTGATCTGACCAATGCGATTTTTACCAATGCCACTTTGACCGGAGCAAATTTTAGCGGCTCCAATCTTACCGGCGCCAACTTTTCCAACGCGACACTCACCAATGCAGATTTTACCAATGCCAATCTTACCAACGCAAGATTGAATAACACTACCTTTGCAGGGGCAAATCTGACCAATGCCAATCTGTCAGGTGCTGACCTTACCAATGCCACTTTTGATCAGGCGCTTATTTCCGGCACACGATTTGACGGCGCAACGATGACCAATGTGGATTTAAGCAAAGCCATAAAACAAGCCGCCGCACGCCCTGCTTTTGTTGATGCGCATGCGATAAGCACTGCATTAACACCAGACCCCAAACATCCCAAAGCACAGCAAAAAATTGATCTCACAATCAACTTTGATTTCGATTCTGATAAACTGACATCAGACGGCAAACGTCAGGTACGCGAAATTGCCACCGCCCTTAAAGCATCTGAAATAGAAAAATCGCATATCCTTGGCAAGATGCATTCGCCATATGTCAGATATAAGATTTATATAAAGAAAGCATAAATACAGTCGCTTGCAGCCAATGGGCGTAAT
>Ga0206897_1120_pt1 | contig 16833 bp, 15 predicted proteins | sample Alteio_BWOrgHeat_49_FD_152972 | JGI IMG/M metagenome (GOLD analysis project Ga0206897, IMG submission 152972) | Enriched cells from forest soil in Barre Woods Harvard Forest LTER site, Petersham, Massachusetts, United States -... | ecosystem: Environmental > Terrestrial > Soil > Temperate forest >... | reverse complement strand
TTGCCTTGATTCGCAACGGCCACGATGTGACCATCGTCGCCTCCGAAAATTTCAAGGATTTCGTGGAAGGATTCGGCGTCCCCTTCCTGCCCATCACCGGCGACAGCGAAAGCATCATCAACTCTCCCGAAGCCTTACGCCTGCTGGAAGGCGGCAATCCCTTTAAATTCATTTATCACCTCCTGAAAATAACGGCACGAACCACGAACGTGTCGAATCGCGAGATCCTGCAGGCCTGTGAGCGTTTCGACCACCTGATCGTAAGCGTACTGCCGCTGTCCATCGTATACTCCATAGCCGAGAAATTCCATAAAAAATGTGCGATCGTTTTCCTGAGCCTTTCCCCCATACCTACCCGCGAATTCCCTTACCAGGCGCTACCTTTCAACATCCCTGCCTGGCTCAATAAATTCTCGTATCGCACGCTGGCGATCGCCTATCGGATGACAAGCAAAATGATCAACGATTTCAGGATGGAGATCGGCCTCCCCCCCGCCAACGTCCTGAAGGCCGTCCTCCGCAGCAACACCCTGGCCATCCTCGCCGAAAGCCCGGAGCTCGTGAAACGCCCCGCGGACTGGCCGCCCAGTGCACATGTTACCGGATTCTTCTATCTTCCACCGGCGGCAAGGACGATCCACTCCTGGGATACACCGCCCCAGGGGCTGGAAGCCTGGCTGCAGGCCGGAGACCAGCCCATCTACATCGGCTTTGGAAGCATCCCGATACCCAACCCCCGGCTATTTTACCAGGTGCTGCAAGAAGTCCTGGTTAAAAAAAGAGTGGTGCTCAGCAAAGGATGGTCCGTGCTGGATCAACTGCCTGAACATCCCAATCTTTTTGCGGCAAAATATTTCGATCACGACAAGTTGCTGCCCCGCTGTTCCGCCGCCATCATCCATGGTGGCATCGGCACCATTGGCGCGGTCCTGAAAACGGGCATCCCGGTGATCGTCGTATCGATCCTGGCCGACCAGCCCATCAATGGTAAGCTCATCGAACGCCGCTCGCTGGGTTTCCATATCCCGTTCAAAAAACTCACCGCCGAAAAATTGTTGAAGGCCGTGGAGGCAACGCAAGAACCCGCGATCATCAGAAACTGCCGCGAAACTGCCGCCCGTATACAGAGCGAGAACGGCGTCGAAAACGCAGTCCGCCTCATAGAAGATTATTTCACTCCCTAGTACTGTTTTGTCGTATTCGTCCTGTTTTGGAAGTACACGGGAGAACTGCCCCGTTCCACGCTGATGCTTCCCGAGATGGAAAAGGTCTTGGCATCATTGGTATAAATAAGACCGCCGGTTACGCTGGCATTCACGCCCAGACCCGTGAGGTTATTCCCCGGTATCGGCTGGCCGGCAAACCGGTTGAAATTAAAAACGGTTGGCGCCACGGAGACGGCCCCGAACGTCGTAAAATTGGCATTCAGCGGGCGATAGGCTATGGCGCCTAACGGGGCAGATACATATGAGACACCGCCACCCCAGAAGATATAGCCTGCCGACAAACTCGCATAGGGCCGCACCTGCCAGTTGTGATTGGCATTGGAAGCGCCGTCCAGGATCATCGAATAAGGGACAAAGGGTTGCCAGGGTGTAAATCCCCACCCTCCGCCGGTAGTCACCGGCAAATGGTTCTGCGCCCTGGGGACAAGAAAAGCGATCGATGCGATCAGGGTGAATAGGATGCGCATAATGCCAGATTGTACGCTAAAATTACTGATTTTCCACCGTATCCGGCGTTTTCATTTCCCCGGCTCCCGCGCCTTCCGGTTGTTGTTGATCGCAGGGCTACTGAGATTATAAACCCTGATCGGCGTGGTATCTTTCGCCGAGATCGAATTGTTCTCCACCCGCACATTGGGGATCTTGTGCGCATTATGTCCGCTCAGGTAGATCGCGCTCCGGTACACAACCCTGCTGGTATCGGCCGGTGCCGAAATATGGTTGTCGTGTATGTGGTAGTCCTGGGGAGCGAAACCAGCATAGTCGGTGCCCCGCTGCATGATCCCCCACGCACAGTTCCTGATCGTATTGTTGGAGATCTCCACATGCGAAGCATCCACCCGGATGCCATAGTTATACTTGTGCGGCTTCCCATTGTCATCGGTGATCCCTCGCGGCAGGGAGCCGTCGATCTCGTTCGAGTCGATGACGATCGTAGCATCGGTCGACGGATCGGTGGACGGTGGTATCAGGAAAATATGTTCCTCGCCAAAATTCGTCGTTCGGTTGCCCGTGATCTTAAACCCATAGCCCGTGCCATAGATAAACCCATCCATGGGCCTCCTTGCGCTCATCGGATAGGGACCGGTATAGCCACTGGCCCAGCAGTGATCGATGTCTACATTGTAACACGACCCATTGGCGTTGTCCGCGAACCACAGATTGACAGCCGGATGACCGCTATTGGAGCCATAGAAAGCATCATCATGCCCGTTAGGCGCGTAAAAAGAGTCCCGCTGGATCTCCCACCCTTTAACGCCCTGCCCCTGCGCATCGAGGGCAAAACCACTGAAAGCGCATTCGCGTAGCTGCGTATTCCGGACATTGGTGCCCGAGGTGCCGGTCAGGAACAGACCTACCGTGTTCTGATTGGTTCTCGGATGGGTGCTGACAAATCTCAATCGGCTGATGATCAATCCATTCGAAGGAGCAAATGCATAAATGTACAAAAGCGTGCTGGCCTTGCCGGCCGTTCCCGTGTCGGAAGTGGTGATGGTTGCTCCGGAGCCATATAGGGTAAGGTCGTTCAGCCCTCCCACATTGAAAGTCAGGATATGCCCAGACCCATCCGGTATATTGCAGAGATAGGTGCCGGGCGGAAAAAACAGGCTCTTTCCTTGCGCATGTGCGGCCGTTAATGCCGTGTTAATGGCTTTCGTATCGTCGGTGGAGCCATCCCCCGTCGCTCCGAAGTCGTGAACATTGAGCGGAGCAAACAGCGAGAACCAAACGCCAGCCAGCAAAGTGGAAATAGGAATCATGTTTATTTGCCTTTATCTCCTATCTGCAATTTGCTTGCCTATTTCTAAGCACCTTGCAGGCTATCCCGGCGGACCTGCCGGATTAAACTGAGCGTCCCCATGACGCCCACCGCCTGTTCGAATTGAGCACGACGGATAGAAGTAAAGATCTGCCGGCAGTCGCCATCTTTATAGCGCACCAGGAACATTTCGCGCCGCCCCGGCGGAATGTGAAAGGTTTCTACGGCGGAGAATAGGACGACTTGTCTTTTTGTCAAAAAAGGGAGCAGGCGCCGGGTAACGATTTCAAGCCGGTCTTCCGAGACAATGATCTTTTCGACCTTGGCGTCGATGATGATCCGGAGCAGGAACAAGGATAGCAGGGATGCGGCCACGGGATAATGCCGGATATGAAGGACGAAAAAGAGGAGCATCCCGGTACAGGCAAGCAGGGAACAAGCCATGATAAACAGCGATGTCGAAGAATACCCCGGATCGAATATCGGTTTCTCGTTTTTCAGAAGAATGGATTTGCCAGGAAACGCTAAGAAATACCGGTTTGTTGTTCTCCGGAGCCCGCAATAACAAAAAAAGCCGGAATTCAGCGATAGCTTTTATTTTGCCCGGATTATCTCTACTTTGCAGAATATTTACCCAACCTATAAACCTGCCGATGAAAAGATGGTTTCCCCACCTTATTCTCTTCCTTCTCACATTTCCGCTCGGCTTTAACCAGGGCCACGCGCAGCAAAACCACGGCTTATGGGACAGCATGAATAGACTTAACTACAGGGTCAGGTCGGGTATACCCTTACTTCCACCGGACACCGCGCTGGCCTATGCGCAGTCGGCCCTCAATATGGCGCAAGCCCTCGGCGACCGGTCGGGAACAGCCCAGGCGCTCATCAGCGAATGCATCTGCCTGAATCGTAAAGGCAACAGTACCGACGCCCTCGCCCTCGGACTCAAAGCGCTTAAGCTATTCGAGGACATAGGCATGGACAGCCTCATCGGCTATTCCTGCATCCATATTGCCCAGGTCTATAAAGATATAGGCGGCGACAAGATGACGGCGGAATACCTGAAGACCGGGCTGGATTATTGCAGACGGGCCTGTGAGTTGTATACGCACCTCAGAGATACTAACGGGCTGGTCGGCGCCCTCAATGAAGAAGGGGTCATTTACCGCGACATGGCTATCACCAGCGGCGATGACCATTTTTACGACTCGGCCTTCTCCGACTATGCCCTCGCCATCCGGCTCAGTGGTCCTTCGGGAACAAGTATGGCAGACCTGGGCCATTTGTACAACAATATCAGCCAGATCTATACGGAGTATCAAAAAGACTATCCCGCGGCTTTGCATTATCTGAAGCTAGCCATCGACTACAATCTGCAGCACCACAATACCAGGAGCCTTTCTTTCAATTACTGCTATATTGCCCATGTCTACGATAAGATGGGCGACCGGCAACGATCGCTGGCCTATGCCCGCATGACCCTGGCCATAGCACAACAGCTCCGAACACCGGATCGGCTGGTCAACGCCTACGGCCAACTCTCGGAGAGCTACAAGTATCTGGGCAGATACGACTCGGCGCTGTACTATAATACGCTGTACAACGGGCTGAGCGACTCGCTTGCCAATCTCGATAAGACCCGGCAGATTGCCGACATGCAGGCCAAATACGAGAGCGTTAAGGAAAAATCAGAGATCAATAGCCTGAACATCGAAAAAGCGCAGCTCCTCGGGAGCAGGAACGCCAAGAACAAGCAGATATTCTTGCTGGCCGCCGGCCTGGTAGGAGCCTTTCTCAGCGCTGGTCTGCTGTTCTGGCTTTACCGGTGGGCAAACGCACAGAAAAAGATCATTACCCGCCAATCCAGGCAGTTGGAAACGATGATGAAAGAGCTGCATCATCGCGTCAAGAACAATCTCCAGATCGTTACCAGCCTGCTCAACCTGCAGGCCTACCGGCTCAATGACGATGAAGCCATCGACGCCATCCGGCAGAGCCAGCAAAGGGTCCACGCCATGAGCCTGATCCATCAACGGCTCTACAAAACCGATGTATCTGCCTTCGTCAATATGAAAGAGTACCTTACCGACCTGGCTGAATCGCTCCTGTCTTCCCATGGCTACGACCGCGACGGCTTCGATCTCCGCATCAGTGCACAGAGCGAACCGCTCGACGTCGACAAGGTGTTGTTGCTCGGGCTGATCGTCAACGAGATCGTTACCAATGCCTTCAAGTATGCATATAAAGATACGGCCAACCCCAGTTTGCATATCGACTACACCGGCCTCAAAGACCACATCGTCCTCTCGATCACGGACAATGGAAAGGACTGGGACGGAGCGAAATGGCGACAGGAAAACAGCGCCTTCGGCATAGGAACCTCTTTTGGCAAACAGTTGGTGGGTAACCTTTGCAGGCAACTAAAAGCCACACAGGAGCTGACCGTGGGCAATGGCACCCGCTTCACTTTTATTTTCCCCCGCCCGGCGCAAACGGCCTGACGCGGAAGAAAACGCAAGCAATGGCAACGGAAAAAATTAATATCCTGATCGTCGAAGACGAATCCATTGTGGCCCTGGACCTCGCCACGGCGCTGCATCAGGATGGCTACGCCGTCATCGGCATCGCGGAACATGCGGACGAAGCCATCCGGCTATTCAACCAACATGCCGTCGACATCGTTTTGATGGACATCCACCTCGCCGGTCCGAAAGACGGCATCGATACGGTCGTCGACCTGATGAAGATCCGGCAAACGCCTGTGATCTACCTGACGGCCTTCACGGACAACGCCACTGTCGAACGGGTCAAACACACCTATCCCTTCGCCTTTCTCGCCAAACCTTACCAGGTCAGCAATGTGCGGATCGCCATCGAACTGGCCCTGAATAGCTTTGCCCTGCGTCCTGCCACCCCGGCCAACCCTCGCGCGGAACTCCCGCGTCTGAGATCGGGCGTTCCCCCCAACGATCTCTTACCCACCACGGCTGGGGAAGCAGGTCCTACTAAAGAACCCATCCTGCAAATGGGCGACTGCGTCTTTATAAAATATAACTACCAGTTCGTCAAGGTCCGCCTCGCCGATATCCTGTTCGTGCAAGCAGACAGAAACCATATCAGCCTCCACACCAGCGACAAAAAATTCGTGCTGCGGCTTTCCCTAAGCCAGTTGTTCGACCGGCTGCTCTTCGACCGGTTGATCCGCATCCACCGCTCCTATGCGGTCAATATCGATACCATCCAATCCTTCACCGAACAAACGGTGTTGACCGGCAAAGGCGAATTCCCCATCGGTCGGAATTACAAGGAAGATTTCCTCAGGCGGCTCGATTTCCGTTGATCGCCTGCCCGCACCCACGGCCACCTCCGGCCCCGCGACCGACCCCGGCAACAGCCGCACCGCCGACCACCCGCGGCCCCGGGCGCCCCTTCGGATACAAAATCCCGTCGTTCGGATACATCTCCCCTATGGCCTTCGCCCCTCTGCCTAATTTTGGACATGCAAATTATCCGCCCCCATCAACCCCGCACCATGAGAAAATCTTATTTAGTGCTTATCCTCTGTACCCTGGCAATAGCGATTGTCTTACTCCTGGCAGCCTGCGCTAAAACAGGTTCCAAAGGGGCAACCGGCCCCGCAGGCCCGCAAGGGTCTACAGGACTGCAAGGACCTCCGGGTGCTGCCGGCACCCCCGGACCCGCCGGCAGCCAGATATTCGAAGGCAATGGCATCCCAGCCGATACTCTCGGCATCGCCGGCGACTTTTATATCAACGAACTTACGGACTCCCTTTACGGACCGAAAACCCTCAGTGGTTGGGGATACGCCATTTCCCTGCAAGGAACGGCCGGAGCGACAGGCGCTCCTGGTGCCCCGGGTACTCCTGGTACTCCTGGCACCCCCGGAACGCCGGGCGCCCCTGGCTCCACCGGTGCTACAGGTGCTACCGGCGCCGCCGGCAGCCAGATCCTCAGCGGAACCACTGTTCCTACTTCGAGCACCGGCAATCCGGGTGACTATTATTTTGACGATCTAACCGACTCCCTATACGGACCGAAAACCAGCACCGGCTGGGGCATAGCCGTTTCCCTGCGCGGCGCAACCGGCGCCGCGGGTCAAAACGGGGCTGCCGGTCAAAATGGCGCTACCGGTCCCCAGGGCCCTCCGGGCACGGCCAATGTGATCTATTACAATTGGACGGCGTTCAACAAGACCGTTTGGAGCGCATTTGATCCCATCACATACAGAAGGACATATTCCATCAGTATCCCCGCCCTCACCGGCCAGATCGTAAACCAGGGCGTCATCCTGGTTTACTTTGAACATGTGGGACTTGATAACAAGGATACCACGGGGCAACAGGTATACCAGGTGCCGGCCGTTTTTGGTAGCCTTATTGAAGACGATCTCACAGACGACTTCAAACCTGGAGTCCTGAACTTTTATTTCTCGGTAATTGGAAGTACCATAGATATGGGGACGCTCTATACTATCGTTAATACTAGTAACCCACAGCATATAATCACTGAAAGCTATCTGTATAGGATCATACTGATCCCCGGAGGCGTACTAGGCACAAACGTCGATCCGCATACACTGACCTATAAGGAGGTTTCCACGAAATTCGGCATCCAACCCTGAACCCGCTTTTGTCTCTTACGTGTTAAGGCTCATTAAACAAGCAGGGAAGCTCACATCAGACCGGAGCTTCCCTTTTTCTTGCGACCTAATTCACCTTTATAAAATTGCCGGTCATCGTACTGTTACCTTCCATCACCTTCACCGTATACATACCGGCCGCCCACCGGCTGATGTCGATCGTGTTGATGGCAGCGCCGCTCACCAGCCACTGCATCAGTATCCCCATGCTGTTATAGATGCCGATCACCGCCGTTCCGCTCATTTGCGGCAGGGAGACAGCTATACTGCTATGCGCAGGATTCGGATAAATACTCAACCCCGTGGACACGGCGCCAACATTTATGGTCACGATCTCACTGTAAGTAAACGACCCATCCGGCGCGATCAGCCTGAGTCGGTAATAATTGGCGCCCGGAGCCGGCGAGACCTGTAGATAGCTATAACCCGAAATGGCCGGATTCACCGGCTGGGTGTTCAGCACCGTATTAAAATTGGAGGTATCGCTAGTCGCATACTGCAACTCGAAGGTCCCCGCCAGCGCGCCCCCCGCACCGGCGCCATCACCCGATCCGGAGACCTGCCATTGCAACAACACCTGCCCGTTGTCCTGCAAACGGCCAGTAAAGGAAGTGAGGGTCAAAGGCAGCGGGACGAGCGGTATCCAGGTCAGCACCCGGTTATTAAAGGCATCAGCAGCCATTAAATAGGCGCCCGATGTAGGGATAAACAGCAAAGCAGGCCCACTTAATTGGCTCGCGCCATCCCCCGTTCCACTGGAGACGAAATCAGTCTGCCCCAGCACATAGGTAGCTGCAGCGCCATTCGACAGGTGGGCGGCGTTCGCGAAGATCAAGATCCTGTTGTTGCCTAAATCGCCGACATAAATATTGCCCGCTCCATCCCCATATACACCGTACGGACCGTTCATCGTGCTGGCTGTTGTACCGGTCGAATTAGAGTTGAAATTGGATTGACCCAATACCAGTGTCGCATTCACGCCACCTGCGCCAATGATTATAGTCGATGCAGGATTGCCACCGGTAGACGCATTCGGGAACATCATCACCCGGTTGTTGGAATTTTCGACCTCCCACAGATTGTCGGATCCATCGACATAGATCTGCTCGGTTCCCCACAACTGGTTGGACGCGGTGGCTACGTCGCCTTCTTGGTTTGTCGAGAAATAAGCATCTGCATTAGCGCCGTTGGCCTTCGAAGCTGCATTATCAAAGCGTAATATTCTGTTGTTGCCCCAATCCGACACCCACAGCGTCGTACCCTTGCAAAAAACGGCGCTGGGAAGATAAAACGACGCTGCTGTCGCCGGCTCTATGTCTCCGTTGTTGCTGACGCGATTGCTGACTAAATTTGGCCACCCCAAAACACCGCTGGCCGCTGCACCGCTGGCAATGGTCGCGGCATTAGCGAAGCGCAGTACGCGTGAATCGCCATTATCTGCCACCCACAGGTTGCCTGCTCCATCGACAGCAAGACCTTCAGGGTACGAGAAAGTAGTAGCGGTGGCGGGCATCCCGTACGCAATGGGGGGACTCATACTCGTAGTGAAATCAGGCTGACCTAAGACGGCCTCGGCAGCCGCGCCATTGGTCATCGCGGCGATGGACGGATAACGTAATACCCGATTATTGCCATAGTCACTAACGAACACCTTTCCGGTGGCCGGATCTTCGGCGACTGCAAAGGGTGTGGTCAATCCGGTGGAAGTCAGGGCGGACCCATTAAGGCCGAATCCTGTTTGGCCAATGACAAAACTGGCGGCCTGGCCATTCGTCCAGTATTGCGCATGTACGCGCTGGGGTAAATAGATGGTGACCGCAAATACTACGGCCAGGGATAAGTGGATTTTGTAAATAGGGCTCATATGGATAAAGGGATTTTACCAGGGGCGACGTATAGGGGCTAAAAATAGCCTGCAGACGAGACAATGTCATGTCAATGTATCCGGACGACGGGATTTTGTATCCGAACGTATCCGCCCTTGCCCATCGTTTGCCCAATAGCTACATAAGAAACCCGCTACCAGAGCGGGCTTCAAAAAATACCCTTCAAAAAGTGACTCATAGCCGGCCGTGTTCAATGTACCAGCGAAACGGAAGCCGGATGGTCCTCCGCTTGCGGTTCCGTATGAACTTTCACCCGCAAATGGTCCTGCCACGCCCGCTTCACCAGGTCTTCCATATGGGGTTCGCGGCTTTCGAACCGCCTGAAGTCCCCATCGTTGGTCTGAAGCGTAAAGCTCTGAAAATCGCCGAAATGATCATAAGTCAGGCTTTCGATCTTTCCGACAAAATCATGCCCGTCGTGATGGATGAATTTGACGATCTCGATATCGACAGGCCGGGACTCGATCCCGTTCGCAATGACGACCAGATGCCAATGACCGGTGGCGATCCCGGCCGGGACATCGAAGGCGCAATGTTTCAGGTCTTCCGGGTCCTTGTCGCCCGTTGCGACCCCCATCGTGGAAAAGTGGTGGCTGCGTAAGTACACCGTTTCTCCGGTTGAGACATGCGCTATCCGGACGATCGGGTAGTTGGTGGCCATGCCGCCGTCGTCGCCATAACCCAATGCCTGCGAAAGCCCATTGATTTGAGTGCCATAGAGCCTGTAGGTGTGGCCAGGCATCATTTCATTGGGCACGGAAATATGGGCAGGTCGCCAGGAATGATGCGGGGCGCTGATGGCGGGATCGGGCGTATAGAGCAACAACGTATTATCGTTATGGTTGCTGCACAGGAGCTGCCCGGTGGGCAACAGCAGGAAATTACATTGCCAGGTCCAGGTGCCCGCCGGAAGCGGCGGTTGCACGTCCAGGTATGGCAGCGTGGCGGCGCCGCTGTTCGGATCGAATTCGAGGAACACAGGGTTGAGTGAAAAATAATCGCCGGAATCGGGCGTGGTCGTCCCCCCCATCAACACCACACGGCCACTGGGCATCAGACAGGCAGGCGCGTCCAAAGCCGTAAGGGTCGGCCAGTTCGGCGCCATGCTGGTATCGGCCGGGAACACAGGCCCCTTGTGCCAGGAGCCATGACTTGTCGGGTGATGCCCCGGTTTGAAGAGCGCCGTTTCCCCCGTCCCGCCGATGCAGAAGGCCTCGCCATTCGGCAATAGGATGGTTGGCCCCGTCTCCATGACTTCGACGCCGCCGAGGAAGGTGATCGCCAGCTGCACGGGGGACGCCTTGCAATCTTCCCATTTGTCCAGCGACGGGATATAACGCTGCGCTTTGGGCGTATCCTGCACATCGGGTACTAACACGCTGCCGTCCGGAAGTAGGGTAAAGGTCTCTTCCATGCAGGGGTCCTTCTTGGTCGTCGACGGCGCCGCGCCGAATTCGAGCCCCGCCTCCTCCCATGTGTTGTGATGCGGATCCCAGATTGCCGTACGCTTGCTCAGCGGGAAGGCTATGCTATTGGGCGCCGACAAAAGTACCCTTCCATCGGACAAGACGGCCCCGTTGCAGTCACCACAAATAAAATCGAAAGCCGCCGGCTTGTTCACCTTTGACCAGGTATTCGTCTGCGGGTCGAAGATCTCCCCCAGCGGGGTGTCGCTCCCTGCATCCGAGTCTTCGCCGCCAATAGCGAAGACCCGTCCGTCCTTGAGGATGCCCGATGCGAAGTATTCCCTTGTGTTCGCCATCTCCGATTCGGTGAATACTGTCGACCAGGTCGTACCGGAATACTCACCGGTAGAGTCGGGCTTGAATCGCAACCACTCCTTGCCATACGCATTGTGCACAAACAAGGAGCCATCCGTGAGCAAAAGCATCAGATCCCCGCCGAAAGCGCCCCCGGACGACAAAGTCGCCGGTAGCGTGATAGATTGCCAGTTACCTGCCATACATTTAAAATTTAAAGGTTAAGAGATAGGTTATGACAACATAAAATTACATCGGCGGGAAGCCGAACGCTACGGGGTTTACACGGTATTTAGTGGTATTATAGTAGTATGTAGACTGCCGGGAGGGGAGCCGCTATTTTGATGATCATCGAGGTTTGTCCAGTTCGCTCTCGATTTTTTCCTGCAGCTGCTGTTTGAATGAATCCGGTAGATGTTGCCCGGACTTTTCCTCCCCATGTAACCACCGTTTTACCAACCCGTTAAGCGCAACACTTTGAAGCTCGAACGTTCTGCAAACGGAACAACCGGCGAGATGGATGCGCAGCTCGATCTTTTCCCGAAGCGTGATCTTTCCGGCTTGCCTCTTCTCGATGAGAAAAGTCGCCTTCCGGCAGTTGTATTGTATTTTCCTGAGCCAATTCATAAATCGCCTTTTAAAGTCCTCCCCAATGTTTTTCGACACAGGCGCGTAAGCTTACTTTTGCCCGGTGCATGATCACCCAAAAATTCGAAGAGCTAACTCTTAACTCTTTACATATCAGCTCAGTATCCTCCCCATCCACGTGCTTCATCGAAAACACGGAAAACCACATGGCCGGCAATTTCCGTAAGCAGGACTCAAGGATCTGTCCAAGCTCTTTGTTCAATAAGAGTCCACAATCTTCCAGTCCGAACAATTTAGGTTGATATTCGGTCTTCCAATGCCCGTTCTCCGGCTCAAAAAAGTCATCCGCATCGGTTTCGTATCCCGCCTTCGTGGTATGCGCGCCAAACCCGGACGCTTTCTTTCGGTAGGCATCCATGATCTTGTTTTTTAAGATCGCGGTCAACCAGGTTCTTTCCGTACTATTTCCCTGAAAATGGTCCACTTTAGCAAGAGCCGCAAGAAAAGTGTCCTGAACCAGGTCCTTTGCCAATTCTTCGTCGCTGATCCGTTTCATGGCAAAAGTGTATAAATAATCCGCGTGATTGTTTACCCATCTATGCGGGTCGATTTGAGCACCTGATTCCATGTCGATCTTTTGCATCGCTTAAAGATAGAGAAAACCCTCTCCACAAAAAGTCGATAAATCTCACAAAAGTCTAACAATCCGGCAGCGGGTGTAAGGTTTACTACAGACGGCCGACAAAGGGAGAAAATCAATTAAGACATGAAATTACTCACCTTATCGCTGCTCGCCGTTTGGATAACGACCGCAGCCATTGCCCAACATCCAACGACCCGGTCCCAGAATGATAACCTTGACAACGGCGTGGCAGTCAAAGGCTATGACCCGGTGGCCTATTTTGCCGCCAATCACGCCGTGGAAGGCAAAAAGGACATTGCCTATGTCTACGCAGGCGCAACTTACCGGTTTGCGACCACGCAGAACAGGGAATTATTCAAAAGCGATCCGGAAAAATATCTGCCGCAATATGGAGGGTGGTGCGCCTATGCGATGGGCGCATCGGCGGAAAAGGTAGACGTCGACCCGGAAACCTTCAAACTCGTACAGGGAAAACTCTATTTATTCTACAACCGGTTCTTTAATAACACAAAGAAATTATGGGATAAAGACGAAGCATCCCTTAAAACAAAGGCCGATTCAAACTGGCAAAAACTCAACAATTGATTACTATGACCTACAAACAATTCAATGGCATCGTTTGGGCCTTGCGGCTGGTGTCGGCTATCATTATGCTCCAAACCCTCTTTTTTAAGTTCACCGCCGCCCCGGAATCCGTGTACATCTTCACCAAACTCGGTTTGGAACCCGTAGGACGCATCGGCATCGGCTGCATCGAGCTGGTAGCCGGGGTCCTGATCCTCATACCTCGTACTACAAGTATAGGCGCGCTGCTGGGCGTGGGGGTAATGACCGGCGCGATCGTTTCACATTTGACGAAGTTGGGGATCGTTGTTCAGGATGACGGCGGAGAGCTATTTATCCTCGCGGTAATCGTCTTCGTCACAAGTCTGGCGCTGCTGGTCATTTTCAGAAAACAGCTCCTGCATTTCATTCCATTTATTCATTCAAAACAATAAGTCAGCCGTGCAACTCAAATATCCCCTTCAACATCTCCTCTTTCAACTAAAAAATGCGTTGGAGGAATTGACCGACGAACAATTCTGTAACCCCATAAAAGTCTTGTCGAACGGCAGTATTGGCCAGCATACCCGCCATATCCTCGAGTTCTTTATCGAACTGCAGAAAGGATACGCATCGGGTCACGTAGACTATGACAAGCGGACAAGAGATAGTAACATCGAGACACACAGAGCTGCCGCTGCAGCAACCATCGATGCCCTTCTCACAAACCTTTCCAGACCTAATCGGGACATCGTTCTGAATGTAGAATATGGTACGGAAGACGAACCCACCGTCAAGGTCCAGACCAACTACTTTCGCGAACTGGTTTATAACATGGAGCATATGGTTCATCATATGGCGCTGATCCGCATTGGCATCGAAGCCGTCACAGGTTTGGAACTCCCCCGCGAATTCGGGGTAGCTTCTTCCACTTTAAGATACCGGCAAACATGTGTACAGTAACCTATATCCCCCTGGACCAGGGCTTTCTCCTGACGTCCAGCAGGGATGAGAACATACTACGCGGAACCGCATTGACGCCCCGGGTCTATGACAGTAACGGCAACAGGCTGCTCTATCCCATGGATGCGGACAGGAGCGGGACATGGATCGCAGCGAAAGAGAATGGCGATGCGATCGTCTTGCTCAACGGCGCGTTCGAAAAACACCTACGCAAACCTCCCTACCGGAAAAGCCGCGGCCATGTGGTCCTGGAGATCATCAGTGCTCCGGACCCCTGCCGGGCGCTTGTTCAGGCAGATTTTTCGAACATAGAGCCCTTTACCCTTATACTATGGTCCGAAGCCCGGCTGCTCGAATGCCGATGGGATGGACATAGAAAGCACTTGCGAACGCTGGACAGTCAAAAAGCGCAGATCTGGTCATCCGTTACTTTATACGATGCCTCGGCAAGACAGCTGCGTGAAGGGTGGTTTAACCGGTGGGATAGCCATACGCCGATAACTTCCATGGCCCAGGCCATCGGGTTTCATACCCGTGGGGGAAACAGAGACCCCGAAAACGGCCTTGTCATCGACCGGGCGGGCCGTATGAAGACCGTGAGCGTTACCAGTATGCAGATAACCAATAATGGAGCAGCTATGCATTACCTCGATCTGAGGACGGCCGCCGAAATTCATCGGACGTTGCCCATCCCCAGGACAGCCGGGAAAGACCATAAAGCTCCTTCCGGTCTGGTCCTCGCCATACGACGCTTTTTTATCCGGCTGTTCCATTGGGAATACTGGCCGCTTTTCGCCCTTTATGGACCCATTTTTTTTTATTGGGTCTGGCTTTCAGCCAGGGCGAGGTCGCTGTTCTTTCACATTGCGGCCAATCCAACCATCGACAACGGCGGCTTTGCGTTGGAGAGCAAAGCGAAAATTGCACAGCTTATTCCGGAGAACTGGACGCCCAAAACCCTGTTGTTTTTGAAACACACGCCGTGGTACGCCGTAGAAGCTGCATTATGGGCGCATCAAATGAACTATCCCCTGGTCGCGAAACCGGACGTTGGCGGGAAAGGGGTCCTGGTTCAGATTGTCCGGTCACCCGCTGAATTGCGTACCTATATCGAGCGGGTACCCGTGGATTATCTCATTCAGGCCTTTGTTCCGTATAAAAAAGAAGCGGGTATCTTTTATTGCCGCATCCCGGGGCAAAGCAAGGGTCGGATCACCGGTATTGTAGGCAAGGAATTCCTGCAGATCGTCGGTGATGGGACGTCGACTATCCGGGAATTGATCCTGGCCGAACCAAGATCCCTGTTGCAATACGACGCCCTGAGAAAGACCCTTGGAACAAAATTGAGCCAGATCCCGGAAAAAGGAGACCGGCTGACGCTGGCGCCATATGGAAATCATGCCCGCGGAGCCAAATTCCTGGACCTGAGCCACCTCATCGATGAAGAATTCCATCGAAGCTGGGACCAGATCTGCGATCAGATACCCGGGTTTTACTTCGGCCGGTTAGACGTCATGTATGATGACTGGAACGATCTGAAAAAAGGCCGGAACTTTTCGATCGTCGAATTGAATGGCGCCGGAAGCGAGCCTACGCACATCTATGACCCGGGGCATAGCCTGTTCTATGCATGGAAGGAGATCATCCGGCATTGGAAACTTCTGTATCGCATCTCCGTAAAAAATCACCGGGAACGCGCCGTTCCTTACCCAACCTTCAGACAAGGCATGACGCTGCTGAAAAAAAACTCCGATTATCTCAAACTTGTATCATGACCTTTAACAAAAAGGCGGGTTTATTTATCGTCGCTTTCACCATCAGCTTCACAGGAGCTCTTCCCGTTGGCACGCTCAATGCTACCGTGGCCAATTACGCCCTTCATGGAAGGATGGCAGATGCATTTGAATTCGGGCTCGGCGCAATTTTGGTCGAAATGACCCTGGTCCGCCTGGCAGTAGCCACCATGGATAAATTTGCGCGCTTGAAAAGGCTTTTCCTTTTATGCAGCTTGCTTCTGTGTGTGGGTATTTTCTATCTGGCTTTTAAAACACTGGCCTCGGCATACCGGATGGTCGATTTGGAAGAAACCCTGCCGATCGTAGGCAGGCATGCCTTTTATTCGGGGCTGCTTCTCAGCCTGATCAATCCGCTGCACTTGCCTTTCTGGCTGAGTTGGTCCGCAGTGCTCAAAACAAAAGGCATATTGACATCTTCGAAAAGAAGCTATACTATTTATATACTCGCGATCGGGGCAGGCACGGCTTTGTCCTTTTTAATTTATGCGCTCGCAGGCCGCTTTCTGACCGACAAGTTTAAGGAAGAGCACCTGCTCATAAACTGGATATTGGGCGGAACCTTTTTGCTTACGGGTACCCTGCTCACCATAAAATTGGTCAGACGCAATTTGATCGCCTCCTATGACTCGCCGGGCGTTAACCGTAGGTAAGGTCGGTACTCTGTCCGACCTCGATAATATAACCGTCCGGATCGCGGATATAGCAGCGGATCTCGCCGTACTTGGGGATCGGCTCCGTGATGAACTCGGCTCCCCTGCTTTTCCATAATTCGTAACATGCTTGAATGTCCGCAACACGGATATTCATAAAGCCGTTGATCTTGTCAGGGTCGGGGACGCTGAGCGTTACCGTCGGCTTGTCGGGGGTCGGGCCGCCTCCGACGTTGACAAGGAGCCACGTATTGGCGAACTGAATGTACGCGGGTGCGCCGCTGCTGTCGCCTTTGCTAAGAATGCGACCGCCGAAAACCGTTTCGTAGAACCGGGCCGATCGGTCGATGTCGGCGACG
>Ga0206897_1116_pt2 | contig 17018 bp, 19 predicted proteins | sample Alteio_BWOrgHeat_49_FD_152972 | JGI IMG/M metagenome (GOLD analysis project Ga0206897, IMG submission 152972) | Enriched cells from forest soil in Barre Woods Harvard Forest LTER site, Petersham, Massachusetts, United States -... | ecosystem: Environmental > Terrestrial > Soil > Temperate forest >... | reverse complement strand
AACATTCCAGTATGAAGATAGAAAACACTGGGCAGACAAGTTCGACGAAGAAAAGAAAGAGTAAACATTTTTAAAAAAAATATTTCTATTTTAAAATAAAGTGCGCGCCAGCCGTAACCCTCCTTCTGTTTTCACGATATTACGCTATGCGGCCTACCTAAACAAAGTGCAGCGCTTATTGTTTGATTTGGCCTTTCTCCGCGTGGGACAGATTTTTCATTCCTGTACTGGAAACCTCAGGCTTTACCATCATAGTACGCCAGGTCGGATTTTTTTCTGTGCTGTTGCCAATCATCTCTGACTATCCGTCTCCGGATCACACTTGCTGCATGGAGGGAGGAGTTTCCTCTGCCGTGGCAGTGATCGTTCACCGGCTCGCACTTGACATGTAACAGTGAATTAGTTATTTTAGCATTGGGAACCGGAAAAAATCATTCCTAATTAGTGTAGATCTACAAGTAGAGATTTATTCGACCAACCAGCCCTTCACGAATAGAACAATGGAACATGATTCGCATGCAGGGCTTGTTCGAAGCCTCTCATTGCTAGACATAACGATGATTGGAATTGCAGCCATGATTGGAGGTGCAATCTTCAACCTGGTAGGCCCTGCAATGCACGAGGGAGGGCCAGCACTTTTGATCGTATTTCTTGCCAGCGGAATCATCAGCTTCTTTACAGCCTTGACATATGCTGAACTTGGCTCTGCATTTCCAGAAGCTGGAGGAGGTTACAGATGGGTAAAAGAGGGACTTCCAAGACCAAATGCGTTCATCAGTGGTTGGATAGCTTGGTTTGCCCACATGATAGCAGGAAGCTTGTATGCAGTATCAATTGGAGACTTTTTTGGAAGCATACTGACAAACGTTGGAGTTGCGGCGCAGTATGGCGGAATTCCACTTGAAAAAATTATTGCGATATTATCCATAGTGCTTTTTACATATGTAAACTATCGAGGCGTTTCACTGACAGGAAAAATTGGAAACGGACTAACGTTCATGCAGATTATAATCATCATAATTCTCATAGCATCAGGAATTTATGCAATGAGTTTTGTCAACCATGACTGGGCAGTAAACTTTCAGCATTTTGTTCCAAAGGGAATAACTGGATTTATCTTGGCAATGGGAATTACATTTATCGCTTTTGAAGGCTATGAGATAATTGTCCAAGCAGGAGAAGAGGTAAAGAATCCAAAAAAGAACATACCAAGAGCAATTTTCATAACACTTGGTGTAGTGACGGTACTTTACATCGTATTCACTTTTGTTTTTCTTGGGGGAATTGATTCATCAAAGGTTGGAAAAGAGGTGTGGCAGTTCATTGGAGATAACCGTGGTGGTAGATGTTTGTGCTGTTGTTGAAATGGCTGGGTCTCCTTGGACTTCGTATCCATTTGCATGTCCATCTGCATCTATTGTACCTGAACTTGCTCTTTCAATTACTGTCAAATGATATTTGGCATCTGCTGTAAAATCTACATCTGTGTTTTGTGTTTTTAATGATCCTTGGTAAATGTCACTTTGTCCATATGCAAATCCTGTTACTGCTACTTTTTGTCCACCGTAACCATATCCTACGGCATCGCTGAGTGTGTATGCTGGGTCAAAAAGGCTGTTCCACTTTTCAATTGGGTATCCTACAAGTGCACTTGCATCTATCAAGTTTGATTGTAATGTGCTCTCTGCAGCAGTACCCTTCAATACTGTGTATACGTCAGGTAATTGATTCTGTATTATTCCTAATGGTGAATTAATGTCCAAGTCTCCAAGGTTTGAAGTTGAAATGACTACTGGGCCTGTCATCTTGAATCCCATCCATGATATGTCAAATACTGTGGGTACATCTCCTCCACCTTTGTTTAATACATATCCATTCAATATTGGAGTTAATGCTATTCTGTAATCAATGGTAGCTCCCTTGTCATCACCATTTATCTGAACTTGATAATTTACTGTCAAATTTGAAATTGTTGCAGTAGTCTTTCTGTCGGTTGCAAACTCTGTGTTTATGTTCTCCATGAATGCCTTGATGCTTGTATTATTACTAGAAGTGTCAGAAAATGATATTGTCATGTTCTTGCCGTTCAAAAGATCTTTTAATTTTCCGCCGCCTGAATAGTCGATTGCGACGTTCTTTGTAAATACGAACTGTGGCGTGATTGGAGTTCCAGCAATTGGTAAATATGCATTAAAATCTACGGTTGCAAATATTGGAGACATTGTTCCACAAACCAATAAACCCAAAATTGCTGATGCTAAAAGAACTCTCTTAGTCACGGAAGTGAATTTTCTTCAGGATAGTAATAAATCTTAGCATTGATTTTACCAAATGACAATTTTTGTGTCATGCATTGGCAAGAGTAATATTTAGTTGGTGTAAGTTACTAACTTCACAGGGTAAATAAAAAAATGATTACAATTCTTGCAGGTGGAACAGGTTCTGTCAAACTGGTACGAGGTATAGCTACTCAAACCAGAGATATCTCTGTAATATCAAATGTTGGCGACAACTATTGGTTGTATGGTCTGTACATTTGTCCTGATATTGATACAATTCTCTACGGACTGGCAGATATTTTGGATACTGACAAGGGTTGGGGAATAAAGAAGGATACATACGGATTTTTACGCCAAATGGAGATGCTTGGAGAAGAAAATTGGTTCAACATTGGTGACAGGGACGCTGCAATTCATCTCTTGAGAACTAATATGCTCAAGAACGGAAAGAACCTGTCTGATATCACAGAATGGATGTGCCAGAAATTTGCAATTGATGTAAAAATTATACCAGTTACTGATAACAGTGTAGAAACAAGAATTGTTACCACTAAAGGAGATCTTCATCTTCAAGAATATTGGGTAAAGCACAAAGGGCTAGACAAAGTTGATGGGATAAAATATGTTGGTGCTGACAAGGCGCGTGCAAACCCTGCTGCAGTAAACGCAATACATGATTCAAAGCTTGTAATAATTGCACCCGGTAATCCTCTGACTAGCATTGGACCAATTTTATCCATCAAGGGAATACGAAAAGAATTGTCCAAGTCAAAGAAAAAGGTTGTAGTTGTTAGCCCGTTGATAGGAAATACTGCAATTAGTGGCCCTGCAACTAAATACATGGAAGCTGCTGGAATGGAAGTTTCAGTTTATGGTCTTGCAAAAATGTATTCTGAAGTTGCATCACACATGGTGATTGATTCTTCGGACAGAGCACTAACTAGAAAAATAGAAAACTTGGACATGAAAGTTTACGAAACCAAAATAAGAATGAAAGACAAAAAGGATGAAGAAGCACTTGCATCCTTTATTCTAAAACAAGTACATGTCTGATTCGCGCATCGGCGCAATTATTCCGGTAAAAACTTTTTCAAGAGCCAAGACCCGTCTTAGCCTGTCGCCTGAAAAGACAGAAAAAATCTGCAGGCTGATGCTTGAATCTGTTTTGAAAACTGTATCACAATCTGATATTATTGAAAAAATAATTCTTGTAAGCAAAGATGAGAATGCACTTGAGATTGGAAAAAAATTTGGTGCGCATGGTATCTATGACGAGTCTGAACAGGGTGTAAACAGCGCAGTTTTGCTTGCAGACAAGTACTTTACCCAAGAAGGATTTGATGGAACAATGGTATTTCCACAAGATATTCCATTGATGGAACCTGAAGACATACACGCATTGTACCAAATGAGGACATCTGACAGGTGTGTACTTGTGGTACCATCAAGAAAATTTGATGGAACTAATGCGCTTTTCAGAACACCTCCAAGTGTGATGGAGACGCATTATGATGAGGACAGCTACAAGATACATCTGAATACTGCAGAAAAAAGAAACGCAAGATCTTCATTGGTGCTGATTCGAAGAATAATGCTTGATATTGATGACCAGTCTGATCTTCGGTTCATTTTGTCATTTTCTGATACTGAAATTGCAAATTCTCTTAGAAAAATTCTTGATTGATTTTACGATATCTGCATTGTAGATACCTTTCTTGATTCTATATATTCTAGAATCTTGATTGTTATGGCAAGTATTCCGGTACCAACTAGTATTATCTCTAGAGTATCAGAAAAGGGATTTGATGAATCATTTACTGCTGCACTCTGGCTAAGACTTGAAATAAAATACAAGTATGAAAACAAAAAGTAGTTTGTGGCCCAGTGAACCAGCACTGCTGGGGCAAAACCATATCTAACATAAACCCACCCGATAATTATTCCTGCAACTGTTGCTTGCGTGACCTTTCCAGGACTCCACGGTGTTCCTGAAATTATATGCGCTACTCCAAAAAGCAATCCAATAGTTATGATTAGTATCATTGGTTTTTTGTAACTTGAAATGCCAAGATATTTTGCAGGCCTCCATAGGGATTTGAACAATGTTTTCCATGATGCAGTATGTGAATACATCAAAAACAATGGTACTCCAATCAAAAGAACCCTGAATCCTGTCTCTTCGGTCAGAGGCGATGTGCCAAGCTGAAAGAACCTGATTAAATCATTGTTCGAAGTAGGAGACTCGATTTTAACTCCAAAGCTTTGCTGGACTGCCTCAATTATTACAGAAAATAAAATCAGGATAGAAAACCATGCCATCATATTGACAAGGGCATTGCCACGGAAATTTCTCAACCCCTTTGACATCATGTTTGAGAGAGATTTGAGAAGCGAATCCTCTGGGCCAAAATATGATATTGTAAACAGTATCAAAAAAATTGCCCATGATATCATAAATGCATCGCCAATCTCAAAAGTGATTGGGATCTTGTAGCCAATTCCACCCAAAAACAAACCCAGTCCATCCATTGGATATTGGTAGTTGATCTCTTTTCCAATGTCTGAATTGTACATGACATATGCACCAATTGGAAATGACAGTATCATCACTCCAAATACTACTGACAAAAGTCCGGAATATGGAATGAAAAGAGTTTTGATGATTTTATCTATTGTTTCCAAACTTGACTTCAATGAACTTCGATACTAGCTTCAGGAAATCCAAGCTTCACAAGCGTTGTCTTTATTGTATCTCTGTGATCACCTTGGAGAAATATGTAACCTTCTTTTACAGTGCCACCGCAAGCATAACGAGCCTTTAACTCTTTTACAACTTTTCCTAGATCATTCATCTTTGGATTTATTCCCTCAATCATTGTTCCTTTCTTTTTGAAACGTCTTTCTTCAATTCTAACAACAATCTGTGTTTGATCTTTTTCAAGTTCGCCACAGGCGCATAAATCATTAGGAAGTCCGCAAGTGTTGCAGATTACCGCCATTCGAAATAAAAAGTCGCGATCCTACTATTAAGCCTTGTTTATCCCTCTATGTTTTTTTATTTGGTTGGATACATGATATTGTGTCAAAAGATCTTACAAAAAAAGCAGTTGAACTGTTGCTAAATGGAGCAACACTTGTCAGTGATCCTTGTCCATACTGCAAGGGTGTTAGAGTGATGAAAAATGGCAGTGCATTATGTGTCAGCTGTGGCAGGGAAGCAAAAGAGGAAAAAGTTGAATCGATCTTGACTAAAACCGAAAAATCTGATGGCACCGCAATTGACAACTTGGATCAAAAATTAAGGGATCTTACAGTTGAGTTACAATCAGAAAAGGACTTTGAGAAACAAAAACAGATCTTGCATACCATGAATGAAATAATTGCAATTAAAGCAAAACTTGCGGCTCTCTAGGCACAAAAAGGTATTTATTTAAAGATCCTAGAAGCAGAAACAATATGAGCAGCAAAAAATCTGCACCACTGCCGGCATCAAGCGCAGGACTGCTAAGATTCTTCGAGGATGAGACTAAGGGATACAAGTTAAAACCAGAGATAGTGGTAGCAATACCTGCATCTTTGATTGGAATTTCGTGGATTCTAAAGTTCTTCTTCTCGCCATGACGGAAAGCTCAGATGATGTATCCCGTATTCACAAGCGATACACTCTAACAACATTTACTCCGACATCACACTATGTCTCACTTGCCATATCTATTGCAGTTGCATGTGCGATAGTTGCAGTATCATTCATCAATTACTTCAAGTCTCCTGACAAACTGATGTATGCAATTCCGATTTCAGTTGTAGTGCTTGTAGTAACACAGTTTCTTGACCCGAAAATTCTCAAGACTGAATATTCAAAATCAATACACATGTCAGCATTTGGAACTCTTCTGTGGCTTGTAACTATATTGTGTGGCATACTTTCTAGCTATGTCTTTTCAAAACCTGAACTACTTCCAGTTTACATCACAGAAGGAATGTTCTTGTTTGCAAGTTTTCGTATAGCCATATTTACATCTGTACTTGGAGCCAAGCTAAAAACTGCATGGCTAGTCTGCTTGCTCCAACCGCTTGCAGTGTTTCTTGCATTTGTGCCAATCAACATGTGGGTTCCAATGTTGTCTGACCCTCGGGCAATTGAATATGGAATTGTATTCTGTGTTCTTGGAAGCATCTGGACTTTGCTAAGTGACAGAATTGCAGGAAGCGGAAAACTCTCAAGTACTCATGCATTTTTGCAAGCATATCTTGCAGCATGGACAAATGATGATCCTGTACCGATGGAATCTCTGATGGAGAAACGCTCCGAGCCATCAAAGGTATCAACGTTTCAAATTTTATTCAAGACAACAAATCAAGATTGTAGACTTGTCATACCAGACTTGCATCCAGGGCCGTTTCATCCAATAGGCGGAAGCAACATTCCATATCTTATCTACAAAAATCTTGATTCATCTGCAATGGTAATGCACAGCATCTCTGATCATGCACTTAACCTTCCTTCAAAATCACAAGTTGACTTGTATCTCACAAGCTTGCAGAAAAACTTGAAAATCCAGCAAGGCTCCAAGAGCACAAAACCTGTTACAATCCAGGTGAACAAGGCACGAACAACAGGGCTGCTCTTTGACAAGACAGCAGTCTTGATTCTATCACTTTCTCCACATGGAATGGAAGACATTCCGTATTCTATTAAATCAGAACTTGAACAATATGGAAAGAATCGTGGATATGAGCGAGTGCTAATTGTTGACAGTCACAATGCAATGGGAAAAGAAATTGAAAAACTTGACGCAGATGATCTACTAAATGCTGCAAAATCTACTCTTGATACGTTGATTACAAAAGAGACACTGCCGCTAGAAGTTGGATATGCAAACTCTGAGAATCTAAATTTCCAGGCAGATGACCTTGGGCCTGGGAAAGTTGCAATAATGTGCTTTAAGATTGGAGATGAGAAATTCTTTCTTGCATGGGCTGATGCAAATAACATGCTAAACGGACTACGTGAAGAGATTGCAAACCACTTTTCAAAGATTGGGTACAACTTTCTTGAAATATGTACATCTGATACACATTACAAGGCACGTACGGCCAAAAACAAGCATGGATATTTCGAGTTTGGTAGCTTGTCAAAAGCGCCTGATGTCACATCCTGGTTTACTGATCTTGCCAAAAAGGCAGAGCAGACTGCATCGCCTACATCCTATGAACTCTTGGAGAGTGAAACTCATGTCAAAGTCATGGGAGGAAACCAGCTTGAGCTTTATTCAAAATCACTTGACAATGCAATGCGAATCACACAAGCCTTTCTCCTGATAACTACAGGATTTTTCATTTATACAATGTTCTAGCTCTGAATCTCTTCGAGATTTCCGTAAAATTCATCGCAGAACGAATCTAACTGGTGGATTGGAATTATTGGCACTTTATCAATAAACTGTACATTGTGCTGGTAGAGAGTGACAATTGCAGGAATTGCTCCCTTGACTTTGTGCTTTGACACAAACTGTTTGGTCCTAATAATCTGCTTTCTTACTGCTTCCTGTAATGATGACTGGTTCATGTTGTTCCAATGTTTGCAGTCAATTAGTATGGCAACATCTGACTTGATGCCAATCACATCTATCTGCATCCTTGGGTTTTTCAAAATCACGTTTTTTGTTGTATCAAAGTCTCTTTTCTCAAGCACCTCTGCTGCAAGTGATTCAAAATCTTGCCACCCTAACAGGCGGGAGATCTCGTCAATTGGGGCACCCATGCTGATTGCAAGAATGCTTGTCCTTAACCTGTCGGCATCTTGAAAATGGATCTGACCTTCTTCATATCTTCCAATCCCGTTTTGCATAAAGTTGTCAAGTATCTCTTTTGACAACTCTTCGCTGGTGTTTGTTGCCATGCTAAAATCCTTGATGGATAGTCCACCTGGAATTATTCCTGGTATTCCTTTTACAAGGGATGAAAGATTCATTATTGTGTATTTTATATTTCTTTTATAAAATACTATGCAGCTAAATTGTACCAACCTGGGAAAACTTTTGTTCAACTTTTTTACGGCATGCTGAATTTATTGGACCATGGTTAAATACAGTTCATTGAAAAACATATCATGAAATTCATGCTAGTTCTGCTGCTAGCAATTTTTGTTTTGGGGCCTGCAATTGTATATGGAGAAAAGGGGACAAATTTTGACAAGGTTGAATTTATTCAATACTCTGATGACAATACTGCAGTTGAAGAAGTAAAGAACGGCCACCTTGACATTTACTATTCTGCAATTCCTATTGATAGACTTGATGACCAGTCAAGGCAGAACTTGAAAACATTCCAGTCTGCTGGGACAAGCTACAGCCTCTTGCTAAACCCTGCAGTCTCTGAAGAGTTTAATCCCTTTTCTATACAACAAGTCAGGTTTGCACTAAATTATCTAATAGACAGGGATCTCATAGTTGATGAGATTCTCAATGGCTATGGCACACCGATGATATCTGCATACAAGCCATATGATCCTGATTATCTTTTGATACTAGGAGAACTACAATCATTTAATTTCAAACACAATCCAGCACTGGCAGAAAAAATCATATCTGATGCTCTAGAAAAAGCAGGTGCGCAAAAGACCGGCGCCACTTGGTACTACAAATCAAAACCAATCACTATAACAATTTTTATTCGAAACGATGATCCAATAAGAACATCAATTGGAGAGATTCTTGCATCACAGTTGCAAGGAATGGGATTTGTGGTGAAAAAAGACTATGGCGACCTGACCAAGGCATTCTCTACTGTATATGGTTCCAATCCATCTGATCTAAAATGGAATATCTACACAGAGGGGTGGACAATAGGGGGATTTGTGCGATATGACTCTGTGATAACAGCCCAGATGTACTCTCCGTGGTACTCTAACATGCCTGGATTTAACAATCCTGCATACTGGAATTTTCAGGACCCAGAAGCTGATTCTTTGTCAAAGGCAATATTTTTTGGAAATTTCACGTCATCTGAGCAGCGCTCTAGTCTGATAAACCAGGCAGTTGACAGGGGGATACATGACTCTGTTAGAATATTTCTTGCATGCAAGACTGATCAATTCATAGCAAACAAAAAAGTTGATGGGATCATAAATGATTTTGGTGCAGGGGTCACAAGCAGGTTTACACCAATTAATGCAAGATCAGATTCTGACACGCTGACAATTGGTGTCAAAAAGATCTACCAAGGTTCATGGAATCCAATCGCTGGATTTGTTGATTCATCAAGCCAACAAATTTGGGGTGCAATAAGCGACCCTGGAAGCTTCAAGAATCCTTACACTGGGTATACCATTCCGGTACGGTCTGACTGGGAGGTCCATGCAAAAGGACCACTTGACAAGCTTGATGTTCCTTCTGATGCAATACGGTGGGATACTGCAAAACAAAAGTGGGTGCAGGTTGGGACTGGGGCCAAGGCAACAAGTGAGGTAACGTTTCATCTCAAGTTTGGAAACTGGCACAACAATGTGCCAATGGACATGAACGATGTCTTGTATGGGATTTATTTCATGTATCAGTGGGGTGCAGACTCGACAAATGGTACCATGACATTTGATTCTGAATATTCTCCCAAGGCAAACCAAGCTGCAAAGACACTCATCGGGGTGAGAATAATTGGCAATGATACAATCGAGGTCTACCAAAATTATTGGCACTTTGATTCCGGCGAGATTGCAGACTCGGCACAGGTCTGGCCTGCAATGCCATGGGAGATGATATATTCAATGGAAAAAGCAGTAACTGACGGCAAACTTGCATTTTCACGATCCGATGCGGTGAGCAAAAATATTGGCTGGATGTCATTGATAATACCAAACGATGCAAAAATTATCCAGGCAAACCTTGAAGACTTTGAAAGTGAAAAATCAGTTCCGCCTGCACTTGCATTTGTAAATGATTCAAGATATTTTGATTCAAGGTACAACGTCTCTGCATCGTGGATTGGAATGCATGGCCACGCAGTGGTAAGCAACGGACCATATTATCTTGACAGCTATTCGCCTGATGCAAGAAAGATAACAATCAAGGCGTTTGATAATCCTACATACCCATTTGGGGCTGGCTATTGGAAAAAATTTGAAGAAATCAGCATGCCAAAGATAGAGAGCGTACAGGTGCCAACAAGCGTACCAGTTGGCACAAGGCTTGACATTCCAGTACTTGTGACTCCAAATGCTACTGTATACTATTATTTTACAAATCCGCAAGGAAAGATAATTGATGATGGCAAGCAGCAGGTCTCCCAGAATGGTTCCATGAAAATAACACTTTTGCCTGAAAAGACAATGAATCTTGATCTTGGCTCTAATGACATACAGATGTTTGTAGTATCAGATGCTGCATACAAGCCAGACATGTATCACTCTAGTTTTCTTGTGACCCAAGGACAAGTCCAAATTCCTAAGGAGGGTATGCCTGCAGGTATTGTCCCACTTGAGACAAATTATGGATATGCGATTGGTGGCCTGATATTTGCAGGTGCTATTGTTGTAACGATTGTATGTGTTGCAAAAAAGAGGAGAACTAGACATGGGGTTTAAAAAATTTCTTGCCAAGCGTGCCATCACAATGTTTGGCGTTTTGATGGCAACACTTCTTGTTACAATAATTCTTGTGGGCTCTAATATGGATTCGATATCAAAACAAAGCGCTGCACTGGAGATACGGCAGCAGGTCACAAACAACAAGAGCCTTCTTTCAAGTTTTAAAACAACTGAACAGCTTGATTCGTATATTGCAAACCAAATAAAACAAAGAATTACGGCACTTGGTCTTGACCAACCTTGGTACTCTCCGCAAAGAATTGGTTTGTCAATGTACAAAATTTTAACACTAGACTTTGGACACGCCAAGTTTCTTACAAGTGACAGCGGCTCGTCTGATGTCAGGGATATTATACTTGAAAAACTTCCAAGGACAATACTTCTTTTTACAACAGCCACTGCTATAGTATCTGTACTTGGAATATTTTTGGGAACAGTTGCAGCAAGCAAGGTAAACTCTAAACTTGACAAGATAACATCTGGATTTGCAATAATATCAAGCAGTTTTCCTGTCTGGTGGATTGGTGTGCTGATGATCTTTGTCTTTGCATTTTTGTATCCAATATTTCCTGCAAGGGCAACTCCTGATCTTTCCGTAACCGACCCTGGATACTGGGGGTCTCTTTTGTATCACATGGCACTTCCATTGATAACACTTGTAATTATCGGATTTGGCTCCTGGGCATACTTGGTGAGAAATTTCTTGGTTGGTGTACTGCAGGAGGACTTTATCACGGCAAAAAGGGCTGTAGGAATTGATGAAAAACGCATACTGTACTCACATGCACTCAAGAATGCAGCACCGCCAATAGTTACAATTCTTGCACTAAGCCTATCTGGCTCTCTTGGGGGTGCAATAATCACAGAAGCAGTATTTGACTGGCCTGGGATGGGCAGGCTATACTTTGAGGCAATCAGTGTATTGGATCTGCCTGTGATAATTGGGGCGACATATGTGCTGACTGCATTCTTTCTTGTCAGTGTCTTTGTCGCTGATGTACTGTATGGATACTTTGATCCTAGGGTGAGAAGAGAATGAGTTTTTCAACCAGAGTGATATGGAAAGAATTTTCCCACAGCAAAATTGGGATTGCAGGAATTGTAATACTTGTCATTCTTTTTTCCATGTCTGCTATTGCGTTTGTGACAATACCTCTTGACAGTTTCAAGACATGGAACGATCCTACAAGCTGGCTGCAGTATCCAAAATCTGCCCAGCCTGCATGGGTAAACTATTTCCAGTCTGAAAAAATTCCGGAACACTTGATTCTAAAGCCTGCAAGCATGTCGCAACAAATAGGCTCTGTTTATTTTTTGACAGACTCGTTTGTATTTAATTACAATTATGATGGATTTCCAAGTGATTTTATCTACCAGTATACTGTACAGTACAGTGGATCACCCCTGTTACAGATGTCTGTGACAAGGCCTGATGGAGTAGAGATACAGATTATTTCCACATCCATGCCTTTTGCAAGTTCTACTGTGACATACAGCAGTATGATATTTTCAACACAGGATGTGATTGCAAAAAATATTGCAAGTGCCAAAAATAAATATGCGTTTTCACTTGATGGTATTTCATCTGAAAAGATTATTTTCTCAAAACTTGACCAAAACCAGATCCTAAAGGGGCAGTATGTCTTTCGTGTCCATCTTTATGATGTGTCTGAAAAACCAGTTCTTGTAAAGTCAAACTTGGTTTTGGGTGGCAAAGTCTATGGCATCATGGGAACTGATGAACTGAGACGGGACCTGTCAGTTGGATTGTTATGGGGAACACCACTGGCGCTCTTCATAGGGATTACAGTATCAATTGGCTCTGTAGTACTTGGGCTAGTTTATGGAGTGTATGCTGGGTACAAGGGCAGGGCAACAGATGAAGTGCTGATGCGCTTCAATGATGTCATCTATGCAATGCCTGCCCTTCCACTCTTGATTATCCTAGCAGTGACTATTGGAAACAGCATATTTCTGATGGTGGGATTCCTTGTGGTCTTTGGCTGGGTGGGAATAGCCAAAGTATCAAGAAGCATGGCATTACAGATAAAGACACTCCAGTATGTAGAGACCGCAAAACTGATGGGGCAAAAAGACTATAAGATAATCTTCAAGCACATTTTGCCACAACTTCTTCCATATGCATTTGCAAGCATTGCAATTTCAGTTCCAGCTGCAATCACTACTGAAGCGGGTTTGAGTTTTTTGGGACTGGGTGATCCAAGTTTTCCTACCTGGGGACAGATACTCCATGATGCAAGTTCCTATAGTGCAGCCGCGCGCGGGATGTGGTGGTGGATACTGCCTCCTGGAATAATGATTGCAGTAACAGGACTTGCGTTTGTATTCATGGGACAAGCGATGGATGGCATCATAAATCCAAAACTGAGACATTGATATTTTTTATTCTGGTTTTTTCTTGGAATTAAATTTGGAAATGACGCCTGAATCAATGATTTAGTCGATTCCATAACTACCTAAATGCGATGTCGTATACACATTATCATGCCGTCTTTTACAACTGGATCATGCATGAAGTGTGGGTATCAAGCAAAACCAAGAAAAGACTATTCTGTTGATATGGAAATCAATACTTGTCCAAAATGCCACAATGCATTGACATGAAAATTTCATTCTTTGGGTCTATGCATATGAGATTCATTGGCTGATTTTCTTATTCTGGTCTTCATAGGTATTGTTAAATCTACATCTTAATCTGATGTAAACCATGAACAAGAAAAAAGCTTTAGCTGAATCGATTAAAATCTATAAAACGAGACTTGATCAAGTAAATGAGAAGCTCAAAGGGCCAAATCTTAGCAATGAACAAATCAGAACTTTGGAATCTGAAAAAAAAATTGCCAGCGAAGAAATGATGAAACTGGAAACCAAGTAGAAATTTCATTTTACACTCTTTGTTTTGCTGGATTAGATCTGTACATCATTTATTACATTGCTAGCATTTTATTTATTAATACATAATAATTGTTAATATTATACTAAGCATTAACATAAATACTATTAATAATTTATTAAAAACTTAATAACTATATTAGAGATGAAAAACCAGTGAAATCTTATCAGGTAATGACAATAGGTGCGGCAATTGCAATAGCAATAATTGCGTCTATCATTGTACTGTCAAACTCAAATGTTGCTTCCCCTGTAAATTCACAATCTGGTCCAACTAAACTCAAAGTGGCTGCATCATTTTTCCCACTGTATGAATTTGCAAGAAATGTTGGTGGCGACAAGGCTGAAGTTTATAGTTTTCTTCCAATTGGAAATGAACCGCATTCATGGGAACCTAGCATTCAACAGATTGAGGGACTAAAGGGAACAAAACTTTTCATTTACAATGGAGCTGGCATGGAAGCATACCTATCACAATTCATGACATCCGGAGAATTTGCAAATTTGACATTTGTAAAAGCCTCTGATGGAATAACTTTGCTAAAAGCAGATTCTGCAGAAGATGACAAGGAAATCTTGGCGCAGGGTGGAATGGATCCACACGTATGGAATGATCCAATATATGCAGAAAAAGAGGTCACAAATATCAAAAATGCCATGCAAAAAGCCGATCCTGTAAATACACAATATTATGAGGATAATGCAAATGCATACATTGCAAAGTTGGCTGCATTGGACACCAGCATAAAAACTGGACTGTCACACTGTAACAAAGATACTTTTGTATCATTTCATAATGCCTTTAATTATTTCTCAAACAGGTATGGTGTACACGATGTATGGATTACAGGAATTGCACCTGAACAAGATGTACCTCCACAGGATATAGAAAAAGTCATCCAGATTGCAAAAGACAAGGGTGTCAAAGTAATATTTTCTGAGGACCTGGTGGATCCAAGGCTTGCAAATACGCTTGCAAGTGAGGTGGGTGCACAGGTCTTGGTATTGAGTCCTCTTGAGGGAATAAATCAAACTGAACAACAGGAAGGAAAGACATACCTTGACAAATGGTATGAGAATCTTCACAATTTGAGGACGGCCTTGGAATGCCAGTAAAAAACAACTCACCGGGGCAAAAAATGCCAGTACATTTCACGAATGTACCACTGGTCTTAAAACACATTGGGAATAGAAACAGATTGCAAAAAATGATAAAGAGAAATTCTGTATTGTTGATGGGAATAATTTCTGTTTTATTGATAGCGTCACTATCTGTCTCACCCGCATTTGCAGTTTCATCATCTGGTACTACCTTGAACAGTGCTTCACATACAAAAGTCTGTTTTGGAAAACCGTCCAAGAATAGCGATTGGTCAAATTGTGATATGAGATACATGAATCTTGCAAATCTTGATCTTTCTGGAATAAACCTTTCAGGTGCAAATCTACAGGGCATGAGGCTGTATAATACTAATTTTGCAGGCGCTAATCTTGCTGGTGCAAATCTGAAATATGATAACCTTAACTTTGTCAATTTGTCTGGGGCCAATCTAGTTGGTGCAAACCTTCAACATGGCGATTTTTACTATGCAAACCTTTCTTATGCCAATCTTCAAGATGTCAGTTTTCATGGCTCTAGATTCCCGACTGCTAATTTCCAGGGTGCAAATCTGTTAAGGGCTGATTTCTCTGGTGCTGATACAGAACTTTGCAATTTTCAGAATGCCAATCTGTCACATGCTAACTTTAATCAGGCAAATATGTTCGGTGATGATTTTTCTGGTGCTGATTTGACACATGCGAGCCTTGTCAATGGAAACTTTGGAGGCGGAGGTATCATGGCAGGTGCTAATCTCGATGGTGCAAATGTGGCAGGTCTTAACACTGCTGGGGCAGATCTTTCATGCAATAATAATCAGATATGTCGCTAAGTGATTTATTTTAACTAAAATTCATTTATTCGTGTTTTAAAAAAGGGAACTAAACTAGATGAACAAAACCACTCAAGAGAATCAAACTGATGTCATGTTGAACTGTATTTCAAACTCAAAAGCAATTGCTAAACGCTAGTATGCCGTAATGGTTCTATGAAAAAGACCAAACCTGAGAACCTCATGAAAAAAGAATACCTAGAATCCTATGAAGAACTAAAAAAATCCGTAAAGGCAAGTCAGGAAAGACAAGAAAAAGTAAAGACTGTATCTAAAAAATAGCCTATATACTATTAGTGGTAAGTCAATGCATGACCACAGAAAACGTTATCGAGATGATTCCAGAAGTAGAGTACAAACCAGTCAAAAAGATAATCATACATCACATATCAAAGCATGCATCAGTGGAAAAGTTCCTGACAAATGCAATCCCTCCAAACACTCCTTCTATTGGGTGGTGTGGTGGATACCTGATAAGTTTTACAAACTTTCCTGAATCTGATGATATAACAAAAGAGATCCTCAATGGAACCACCCATGTTGCATCTGTATATTACTGTGAGATGACTGAATACAAATCTACCATCAAAACACAATACAATCAGGAGATAATGGTAATAGATCAGTCAAATGAAATTCCTGTAGTTGCAATCGCCCAGTTTCTTAAGAAACGAAAAAACTAGATGTGATATCTAGTATCAAGAATTGATTCACAGTTAGAGTGCAACTTGTTTTAGGGTATAATTTTTTTATGTAACTACGACCGAGTTGAACTGGCGAATTATGTTTATGGTGCTATCTGAAAGTCTGATGGTATATGCTGCCGCATTTGGATCAGTTGACTGGGCAAGTGTCTCTGCAAACTGGGTCTTGTCCCTTCCTCTCTGATACATTCCACCAGTTTCTTTTATGCACAATGGGAATTTTTGCAGCTTCAGTCCACTCTGGAACAAATGTGCGATAAACTTTTTGTAGTCTTCAGGCAAGAACCAATCTGATTTTTTTTCATCGCACAGCATTATCCATGTATCAATTGTATTTTGGAATAATGCCTTACTCCTGAGTTCTTCAAGGGTCATTTTTTTCTTGTCTAAAAGTCTGCTCTCTTCATTTTAGAGCCACATCGTGGACACATTCCGCCTTTGTATTTATTATTGCATGCAAGACAGATGTACTTGACACCTTGACTCTGTCCAAAAAATCCTCCTCCGCCAACTCCTGCATCAGAGCCCATTCCGCCCATGCGCTTGAGTGACCTGTTTCGTAGTACTAACGGGAAGATTATGAATACTGCCAATGCAATTGCAACGC
>Ga0206897_1117_pt1 | contig 17209 bp, 8 predicted proteins | sample Alteio_BWOrgHeat_49_FD_152972 | JGI IMG/M metagenome (GOLD analysis project Ga0206897, IMG submission 152972) | Enriched cells from forest soil in Barre Woods Harvard Forest LTER site, Petersham, Massachusetts, United States -... | ecosystem: Environmental > Terrestrial > Soil > Temperate forest > O... | reverse complement strand
ACGACATTGGGGTTTTCCGCCCGGCAGGGGCCGCACCAGCTGGCCCAGAAGTCGATGAGCACATACTTGCCCCTGAAATCCCGGAGGGACATTATTTTGCCGGCTGTATCGGGCTCACTGAAGTCCGGCGCCTGCTTGCCGATTCCCGCGACCGTCATCCCCTCGATGGCATCTTCGAGACGCCGGGCCGAAGCATTCTTTTTTGCTTCGGGAGACAGCTGGGCAAAAATGACCGCTTTTTTACCCGGTGACTCTCTTCTCAATTGGGAAAAGAGAATGTAGGCGCTGGCGGGGGAATTGGGGTGCTCCCCGATCCACTGTATGGTCTCTATCTTCCGTAAGGTGTCCTCCTGCGCCACTATCTGCTGCAGCAGGGTCTTGAACCCCACCGTGTCATGCGCTTTTTTCAGACTATCGGCCTTCTTCCAGGTTTCAGACCTCGAAGCCAGATCGCCGCTGCTCTTTAGATAATGCCAGTAATCGGCGATATCGGCGATGGCCTGTCCCCCGGTGACGGTAGCACCCTTGAAGCCGGGTCCGGGCCCTTTGATCGTTACCGTACCTTTATCGAGGTAGACGTCCCTTTGCTGGTTTCCGTCAAGCTCCCCTTCGATCTGGATAAGATACTCATCCGCCTCGCCCTCGGGTACGGCGACCGTCATGCTGAACCCATCGGCTACACTCTGCACCGAGTCTCTTTTATGGCTGTCCCAGAGACACACGCAAGACACCCAGGTTCCCGCCGCCAAACCCTTCAGCGAGGCATTGATCGTTACCTTTTCCTGGGCTTGCGGGCTAAACGCACTCGATAACAAAGACAAAACAAAAAGAGCCTGCTTCATACCAATCGTTTTTGTTTTTAAAATTCTTTAATTCCGGGGCTTCAGCGTCCATTCCAGCCGGTCATACAGATCGGCCAGGTGTTCGCGTGTTTCTCCGGCGGGATAGCCCGGCAGCGATTGTTTGATCGATGCCGCCAGCGCCCGGGCATCTGCCTTCAGATTGGGAAACACGTCGCTGGTCGATTGGATCTCCCTTCTTCCGGCGGTGTCGGCGCCGAGGGTTACCACCAGCTCGTTGACGTAATATTTCTGGATCGCACGCCGGTAGGGGTCTATCGGTTTGCCCGTGGGCAGTTCGCTAAAGAGACCGCTTTGCAGGTCGTGCAGCATACCGTTGATCGTATAGGTTTTCGAACCCATGGCCACCTCCTGCTCCGACAGCTGGTGGAGACGATCGGGGGAGAGCAGCTCACCGATCACCTTTGTCTGCAGTCTCGCCACCTTGCTGAAATCTCCTGCGCCAAGACTGTACAGTTTCTCATCGATGAGCCAGTTGGGGGTAGCAAACAGTTGGGCATTGAGGAAGGCCATCGCCCGCTGTTGCTTCTCCTTGCTGGGATAGGAAATCACCGGCCCCTGCTGGCCAGGCGATTTGGGGGTGATCATTTCGCCGCCGATATTCTTGAGGACATGGCCCATATAGCGGCCATACTGGCCGACCAGCGCGTCGTACATATGCTCCAGCTTTCCATAATCATCCTGCGGGCCCATGGTCCACTCCATTAAATGGGGTTCTATCCGTTTCAGGTTGCGGATGCCGTATTCACCCGCCTTCATGGCATCGTCGCCGAGGTCTTCATTCTGGTCGCGGGGGTCGGGGTTGCCGGGATCCCGCATGGGACTCAAGGGATTGGTCTGGGCGCCATAGAAGTACTGTGGGCCGCTGGCCAGTTGCCGGACGATCCAGGCGTTGAGGGTATCCTTCTCGGCTTCCGCGCTCATTGTAGCGGGCACCCAGCGGTAGCCCCAGTCGATGGTCCATTTGTCGTAGTCGCCAATGCGCGGAAAAATCCCTTTCTCGTCGATGCCATCTTCGGGCTGCGCCACATAGTTGAACCGGGCATAGTCCATAATGGAAGGGGTATGTCCATGAGCGTCCACCCAGGCCTTGCTGCGCAGGCTATCCACCGGCACCGTAGACGAGGCGCCGAAGTTGTGCTGCATGCCGAGCGTATGGCCCACCTCGTGAGAGGAGACGAAGCGGATGAGGGTTCCCATCAGGCTATCGTCGAAATGGGGATGACGGGCGCGCGGGTCGATGGCGGCGGCCTGGACGAAATACCAGTCATACAGGATCTGCATCACATTGTGGAACCAGTTGATATGCGTCTCGAGGATCTCCCCGGTACGAGGGTCCTTGATGCTGGGACCGTTAGCGTTCTCTATCGGAGAGGCGTGATAGAGCAGCACCGAATGCCGGGCATCTTCCATCGACCAGGTGGAATCGCCCACCGGCGCCTCCTTGCCGACGATAGCGTTCTTAAAGCCGGCCTGTTCGAAAGCTGCCTGCCAGTCATTGATGCCCTGGATCAGGTAGGGCACCCATTTCTTTGGCGTCTCCGGGTCGACATAGATAACGATGGGATTGGCGGGTTCCACCAGCTCTCCCCGAAGATAGCGCTCCCGGTCTTCCGGCTTCGGCTCCATTCGCCACCTCCAGATATGATTGCTTGCGCGCACACCCTGGGGGTCTTTGTCGAAATCCATGTAGCTGTCGTAAAAGAGACCGATACGCAAATCGGCCGGCCGGCTCCGCATGGGGTCCGACGGCAGCAGAACGATGCTGCTGTTGAGCTCGTAGGTGTGGGCGCCTTTCCCTGGCGCATCATTGTACGTGCGCTCTGTCCTGATCTCGATGTTCATGGGAAAAGCCGTGATGTTCTCGATGAACGACCGGTCGGCCGCCAGTGCCGTCAGGCTCAGAAAAGGCTTCAGCTGAGCATTGAAGTAAAGCACGTCATTCTCCGAGCTGATGAAATCCGTGAGGTCGATGACCACCGACTTGCCCGCCGGGTTGACGGCCTTGACGGGAAATGCCGCCTCGATCGGCTGGACATTGTTATCCTGTATATTCCGATACAACCCATTAGCCGAGCTGTCCTCGCTACGTTCTATATAGGTGACGCTTCTGAGAAAAACCTTGTCGTCGGTGAGCCGCTCCAGCCGGATCACGCTTTGGTTGACGACATCCCCCGCATAGCTGAATGCTCCGGCCATGGCCTTGAGAAAATTATAGCCGGTTGGCCCCTTGACGATGCGGGTAACGACCAGCATATCGCGGCCCAGCAGGGAATCCGGGATCGCGGCGAGCCAGCGGTCGTCTACTTTGTGGATGAGGAAGAAGCCGCGGGAAGTCTTTGCCGTGGCAGGCACTACCTCCTTGTAGGGTTTGATCTTCGACTTGGCCGTGTCTTTCTTGCCGGCGACCATCGCCTTGATAGCGGCGGTGTCGATGTTCTGGGCCAGGGCCCTTGTCGACAGTGTAAGGAAAAAGCAGGCGGTGAGGGCGGTGATCGCGCCCCCTGCCCGTAAAGAACGCAGGTGCATGTTGATGGATTTTTAATTAGTTAAACCCGGGTGTTTGGGTCAATTTTGGATCGCTTTGAATATCGGTCACCGGTATCGGCCACCAGGCCTTGAAACTGGCCCAGGCGCCGCCCTTCAGCGGGGCTATCACATTCATGACGGCGTCCAGGTTGCCCGTGCGGCGCAGGTCGAAAAAGCGCTGACCCGACTCCGTGAATAGTTCAACTCTTCTTTCGCGCAGGATGGCCGTCAATAGATCGGCCTGCGTGACAGCCGTGGTGCCTCCCAGGCCTGCCCTTGTCCGCACCGTATTCAGGTCCGCGATGGCGCCGGTGAGGTTGTTCTGCTGGGCCCGGGCTTCGGCGCGAATCAGGTATTGTTCGGCCAGGCGGAACAGGGTCAGCATCTCCTGGGGCGCAGTATAGGAGCCGCGGGCTTTATATTTGTATGGATAGTAGTAGACGGCGGTGGGCGACACGCTGTCTTTGCCAACCCAGCTGGAATACCGGGCGTCGCCTGCTTCGAAAGCCAACCTGAGGGAATCGCCGAGGGTAGCCAGGACAGCTGCTGAAGCCGGTGTAGTAGCCGCGGGCAGGTAATAGGACAGCGCATCCGGCACCTGGTAAGAATACCCCGAGACATTGAATGGTTCTAGTCCCCAGATGACCTCGGTGCTGTTGATCAGGAATACCTGTGACAAGGAAGTCAGCTGGAAATCCGCAGCGTCTTTGATGAGGCTGTCGGCCATCGACTCAGCGTCCTTCCAGTCCTGGGTATAGAGGTACACCCGGGCCAGCAGGGCCATCGCGGCAGCCCTGTTAGGCCGCCCACGATCGGCTGTCACCGCCCCGGAAGCACTATGATACTTTGTATCCAGCAGGGATTGCGCCTGCTGCAGATCGGACACGATCTGCTTGTACACGTCCGTCTGCGGACTCCTGGCCAGGCCGTTGTTGGCGAGATAGTTGGAGCCGAGTACCAGGGGAACGTCCCCATACAGGTTCGTGAGGTAGAAATACATAAATCCGCGCGTAAAGTAGGCCTCGCCGAGCCATTGGTTCGTATAATTCAGGTTGGTCGCACCCGTAAGCCCCTCGATAGCGAGGTTCACCGAGTAGAGCTGGCTGTAGAGGGTCGTCCAGAATGTCGTCACGCCGCCCACCGAACTGCTCACGCCGTCCCCGTACAGGGCCTGGTTCGTCGGCAGGAGGGACTGGTTCTTGAGTTCATCGCCGTACAACCCTGTCATACAACCTACCCCGCTGTTACCCGCAAAAACAAGATATTGAAACAACCTCCCGTAGACGCCGCCCAAGGCTGCCGCGGCCGTATTATCGTTCTGGTAAATGGAGTTGCCTGCAACGGAGCTGATGGGCAGCGGCACATCCAGGTATTTCTTGCAGCTCGCAACCGAAACCGCAACCAGTATTAATACTATCCAACTATATTGAAACGATTTTTTCATGATCATGACATTTAAACATTAAAAACCTACGTTTATCCCGCCGGTAAATACCCGCAGCGGTGGCATATGATTGGAGAGCAGATTCTCCGGATCGAGCCCCTTGTATTTTGACACCGTCAGTAGATTCTGGCCTGCCACATAGAAGCCGAGCGTAGTGAGATGCATGCGCTGGACGAGGGCGGCCGGCAGGCGGTAGCCCAGGCTGAGGTTCTGTAGCCGGGCATAGGTAGCATCGCTGTACGCACCGGTACTGCTGATGAACGTATTCTGATCGAGGAACCCCCCTATCCCGGCGGTTGCCTTCGGCACGGTGGTGATGTCCCCTGGCTTCATCCATCTTTTGTTGAAAGTTTCCACCGGGATATTGGTATTGGCAGTACCGGGGGCAAAGCTCTGGAAGGCCTCGAAATTGGGCCCGATCCTCTTGGTGACAAAGACCAGGAAATCGAGGCTGAAGTTCTTGTAGGTGAAAGAGTTCAGGATACCGCCATACCATTTAGGCGCACGGTCGACGAACTGGTTGCGATCGGTGAGGGGATTCAGCTGGGTGGGACTGAAGATAGGCTCATACTCGCCTTTCACCCCCGCGGCATTGTAAAAGTTGTAGACCCCTTTTGCCGGGTCGACGCCCGCGAAATTGTACAACTTGATGCCGGTGATCGGCTTGCCGATGATATAGTTGAAATTGCTGACAAGATTGCTTAGTCCCGGATAAGCAAGCAGCTTAGTCTTGGGTATCGTGGCGTTGATCTTGCTTGTCCAGGAGAAATTCTTGTTTTGGATGTTCTTTGTGATAAGCATGAATTCAGCGCCATAGCTGCGGATCTCGGCAGGCGAATTCACCGTGAAAGAGGTAAAGCCCGTAGTGCTGGCCAGGGGCTGGCTGATGAGCTGGTCGCCTACCTTATCGCTATAGTAAGTAGCCTCCATGTTCACGCGGCCCTTGAATAAGTCGAAGTTAAGGCCGGCTTCGAAATTCCGGTTAGTTTCCCAGTGCAGGTAGGGGTTGGCCAGGTTCTGGGGTAAAAGCGCCAGGTTGCCCTCGTAATAGTTGTTGGCCACGCCATAGGTGTTGACATAGGAGTAGGGTGAGATAGCGCTGCCACCTACCAGCCCATAGCTGCCTTTCAGCTTCAGGAAGTCTACCACATTCCGTAGCCCCTTGAACCAGCGTTCTTCGCTGATGATCCAGGCGCCGGCTACGGAGCCGAAATTGCCGAACTGATGGTCGGGGCCGAATACCGAGGAGCCATCCCGGCGGCCATTGAGATCGAGGATGTATTTGTCCGCCCACCGGAAATTGATCACGGCGAACTCACCGGCATACCGGCTTGGGGTTGAAACGTATTTTGTCCCCGTATTTGCGGAGCTGGCCGTAGCCGGATCCAGGAGCAGCTCGTCGGTGGCGTATCCGCTGCCGAGAATAGCCGTCTGCTGGTTCACCTGGTCGCGAACGCTGCTGCCGGCGATGACATCGAGCCTTGCCATGCCCCAGGTGTGCAGGAACTCTGCCCGGGGGTCGGCACTGAGCACGCGAATGCGGTACTGGTTGATGAGGCTGTTGGTCTCGGCAGGCGTGAAGGTCGCGGGATTGAAGTAAGTCGAAGGCTGACCAACGAATTCGCGGGCCGAAAGCAGACTGTAGCCGCCCGCGGCCGTAAAGGAGAGCCCCTTCACTGGCGTATAGACAAGTGTAGTGTTGGCGATGAGGTTGTCCGTATTATTGCTATATAGCCCGTTGAGCGCAGCCGCGACATTGGTCCCGGCCAGCCAGTTGAGCTTGCCGTTAGGCAGATAGGGGTAGGGGAAATCCGGCGCCTGTGTCGTGCCTCCACTTCCGGCATTGCCGCTGAAATCCACCGGCACCGTGTAATCCAGGCTGGTGGAATAGCTGCCGGACAGGACCATGGTGAACTTCCGGTCATTGGTAGCGGTGTTGAGACTGAAGTTCATGCCACCCTGGCGGACGGAGCCCTTGGCCCGCTCGATATTGCCGATGGAACTGTAAGTAGCCCCCAGCAGGAAATTGCTGTTCACGTTGCCACCCATATAGGTGGCGTTGGCCCTCGTCGTCGGCGCGTGGCCGCCAAGGTAGAATTTTGTCCAGTCATACCCCTTGGTCGTATCCCATGTCCCGTTGACATCGTAATCGAACGCCGACGGCTTGGTGCCATCGTTGGCAAAAGCATTGTGCCGCAAAGCCAGGTATTGTTGCAGGTTCAGCAGCTTGGGAGTAACTCCCAGTGTTGAAAATCCCTGGACGGCGTTGATCGTCAGGGAAGGCTTGCCTGCTTTTGCCTTCTTTGTAGTGATCAGGATGACACCGAACGCCCCGCGGGAACCATAGATGGCAGTGGCATCCGCGCCTTTCAGGATATTGACGGATTCGATAAGGGATGGATCGACGTAGTTGAGGGCGTTGCCGTATATCTCGGCCTGGGGGAATCCCGAAAAACTGGCCATTGGCAGGGTAGTATTGGCGGGGTATTCCACTCCGTCGATAATGTAAAGCGGCTGGCCGCCCTGGGCAATGAGGGAGGGCGACGACGCTGCACCGCCGCTCAGGGTGTTGAGGCTTCGCACCTGCACCTGGAACGAGCTGCCGGGCTTTCCACTTTGCTCGATGACGAACATCCCCGGCACCCGGCCCTGCAGGCTCTGCAGCACATTGGGCACCGGATTGCGGGCGATCTCTTCGGACTGAATGGTGGTGATATCCCCCGTGTTGAACCTCACGGTCGTCTTCGAATAAGCCGTCGTCTGGATGGCATCCAGCGTGTTGGTGGACCGTTTCAGGGGCAGCAGGAGTATCTGCGGCTTGTCCGATAACGTAACTTCCCGCGTGAGCTTGTCATAACCGATAAAGCTTATCTCCAGCACATAGGTGCCGTTCGCTACATTCGTGATCCTGAACCCACCGTTGCCATCGGTCGTGCCGGAAACGGTTACCACGTGGCTCGCCTGGCGGAGCGTGACCGTGGCGCCCGCCAACGGTTCACCGGTGACCTCCATGACACGGGCCTGGAGCTTGATCTTGCTCACCGTTTCTCCCGGTCTTGCCGTGTCGATGAGTTTTGGCGGCGGCGGCGTGATCCGGGGTTTGATGATGATGAACCTGTCCTGGATAGTATAGGTGAGCGGCTGATCCGCGAGGACATGATCCAGCACCTGTTGCAGCGAGGCATTTTTCACGTCGACGGTGACGTTGCCCGTTTGCTGGATGAGTTCCCGGGTATAGACAAAGCTGTACCCGGTTTGTTTCTTTACCTCTTTGAACACCCGTTCCAGCGGGGTGTTCTTAAGGGAGATCGTCACCGTCTGGGCATATCCCCCGGCCTGCACCTCCAGACAAGCGGCAAAAAGAAAAACAGCAGTCAATTTCATAACCATCAGCGTTTGGTTAAACACTCTCCGTGGCGGAGATGTGCAGCAGTCAATAAATTGCATAACTTTGCAATGTTTGGGTTAACAATAAGCAGTCTCGACGATTGAATAATTGGCATGCCCGAACTTTCGGCCGCTCCGGATCCTACCCCGGGGCGGTTTTAGTTTTGTACGAACCGGATCGCGTCCGGTTCAGGGCCGCCAGGCTCTTTATGTTTTATGGCATAACGAATACTTTTTTTCCCTCGATGCGGAAGTGTACCTGGCCGGTGCCTTCCAGCAGCTGTAGTAATTGGGATAAGGGGACATTCCGGGGGATATCGGCAACAAAATGTTTGTTGATGTTGGATTCGTAAATGACCTCGACGTCATACCAGCGCTGTACCTGTTGCATGATGGCGCCGATATCGGTGTAATTGAAGACGAATGAGCCGTTCTTCCAGGCCAGCACTGCTTCGATGTCCGGGTCATGGTCGACGATTATGCTGTTCCCGGTCTTCCCGAGTACCGCCTGCTGTCCCGGCTCCAGCACGCTGACGGCCCCCTCCTTCCCCACCCTGATCTTTCCTTCCACCAAGGTTGCCCTCTGCGCCAAATCATCGCCATACCCGTTGACATCGAAGCTCGTACCTAACACCTCCACGGTCATGCCGGCCTGCTGCACTACGAACGGCAGCTGTTGGTTTTTCGCTACCTCAAAATACGCTTCCCCACTAATGCTCACTCTACGCTCTTTTCCCGTAAATGCCGTAGGATACGTGATGGAAGAAAGGGCATTTAACCAGACCCCGGTGCCGTCCGGCAAGGTCAGATGGTACTGATTTCCTTTTTGCGTGGTCAACGTATTGTAAAAGATCTCTGACGCTTGCCCGGTCCCGGCCTGGTAGACGAGCCCGCCGCTGTCGTTGAGGATGACGGCGTTGCCCTGCCGGCCGATGGTTTTCGGGGCGCTGTCATCGAGCAGGACTGTCTTGCCGCCGGAAAGCGTGAGCAGCGCCGCATTCCTCCCCGGCCGTGCGTCGTTCCTGTATCGCACCGCCACCGGCGCGATGGCTGCCGGGCGCCGCATGATAAGCAGATAAGCCGCGGCGATCACTGCCACTACGACCGCCGCACCCAATAGCCGGCGAATAGGTAGGACCCTGGCCCGCTCCGTCCTCCCGGCATCCTCCCGGTCGATATGCCCCAGCAGGTGCGCCTCCATTTTTGCTTCCAGCGCTTGCCGCTCGTCCTCCGTCCAATGCCACTCTCCGGCATGAACCAGCTGTTGGTACCATTCCTCTATTATAATGATCTCTTCCTGACTCGCATCGCCCTCGAGATATCGCTGCAGGAGGGTTTTGGCGGCTGTTACATCCATAGATAAGTTTTATCTATAGTATAGTCCGGTGAAGAAAGCGGAGGGGGTAATAAAAACTTAATAATTTTTTTACACCCCCTTTACGATAGCAAATAAAAAAGAAGCGCGGGGATCGAAGCGGATGTCTTACCCATGGCGCTCCGGAGCAATTGCAAGGCATTCTGGATATGCTTTTTTACCGTTTCCTCGGAGATGGCGAGACGCACGGCAATCTCTTTGTGGGTGAGGTGTTCCTGACGGCTCAGCTGGTATACTTCCCGCATTTTGGGCGGCATATTCGTTATCACCGTCTGGATGAGCTGCTGGATCTCCTTGACCGCCATCAGGATCTCGGGAGAAGCCGGGATGGCCTCCTCCGCTGCCTTGCCAAGCGCCTGAAGATAATGGCGGCGGGTTATATTTTTTTCAATATAGTTGATCGCCTTGTATTTGACGCTGGCTTGCAGATATCCGGCCAGCTTGCCGGTGAGCGTCAGTGCTTTACGCCGGTCCCAAAGGGATGCAAAGACCTCCTGGACGATATCCTGCGCATCCTCCCGGTTCCCGATAGCCCGCACGGTAGTGATAAAAAGCGTCTCCCAATGACGCCGGTAAAGGGCCGTGAAGGCCGCCCGGTCGTCGTCCGCCATCCTGTCCAATAGGTCTTCATCGCTATATAAGACGATTTCTGCCAATGAGCTCACATTTGGGATAAAAATAATAAAAAATATAGATCATCCCGATATATAGATCATCTCGTCGACCGGTTCCTTTTCCGGTATTCGATGGGTGAATACCCCATCAACCTGGAAAACATGCGCGAGAAATAATATTGGTCGTCTATCCCCAGTTCGACGGCGATCTCCTTTACGGTCATTGTCGTGAGCAGCAGGTACTGGCAGGCCTTCTGTATTTTGAGATGATTGAAATATTCCACCGGGGCGTAACCCGTCTTTTCCTTGAAAACGGCGGAAAAATGCGAGACGGACAGATTGGCGAAACCGGCAAAAGCCTTCAGGCCGGCCACGGTATGGATCTTTCGCTGCATCTGCTCTATGGTGCGGGCAATGATGTCGTCGGCGGCCCTGTTGTCGGTATGGCTAAACTTTTCTTCATACAGCAGCGACGACAAAAAGTGGTAAAAGATCATGTTCACATACCGCAGGTTGTCCTGGCCGTACCCTTTCTCCAGATTGGCATAGATCTCTTCAAACAGCTTTATCCGGTTCTCATCATAGGTTATCGCCGCCCTTCGCATGATCAGCTCAACCACGAAGGCAGCGATCTCCCCTTTGAAATGAAACCAGTAAATAGTCCATGGGTCCTTTTCATTGGCGCCGTACCTATGCGCCGTATTGGCGGGTATGGTAACGATCCGGGAAGCCCCCAGCTCTATTCTTTTCCCGTCGATCACGATCCAGCCGCTTCCCTCCATGCAATAGATAATGATGTGCTGCCCGATGCCCGCCGGCCGCTCCACATAGTGGAAAGCAGCCTTGGGATAGTACCCGATATCCGTAATATAGATCTGCCGGGTCACCGGGTCCCTGGTGAGGAATTCGGTGGTGATCTTCTTCGGCAACACGATAAGCTTTTGCCCCTTGAAGCCCTGCCGTTTGCGAATACCGCCCGACCGTTCCATGTAAAAGGATTTTGTGCAAAGTACAATGGATTTCGGCAAGACCAGAAAAAAATCCATCCTTTCCATAAAAAACGCTATTCTTTTTCCTGTCTGCTTGTTCGACTTTTGGTCAATCAAAACGATTGCTATGCCACTCCCCACATTCATTCCTCCTCGGTTGTATCTTCAACTATTCCTGCTACTGGCACTGGTCCTGGGCCTAATGCTCCCGGCCACGGCCCAGCAGCAACAGGTGCAAGTCCAGGTGCTCGATGCGACTACCCGCAGCCCCCTGTCACTGGCCACCATCAGTATTTCCGCGAAAGGCAGTCCACCCGCCACAAAGCTCACCGACAGCCGCGGACGCTTCAGCTTTACCGCGACCCCCGGCGTCACCCTCACCGTAAGCTACGCCGGCTATAAAACAAAACAGATCGCGCTGCAGGACTCGGGTATTTCCATCACCGTGCTGCTCGAAAGAGGCGAGAACAAATACGATGAAGTCGTGGTCATCGGCTACGGCAAGGAAAAAAGGGCCGATCTCACCAGTTCCATCTCCAGCATCTCTGCCAGCCAGGTGAACGAGCTGCCCGTTACCAACCTCGCCAGCGCCATCGCCTCGAGAGTGCCGGGTGTGGAAGTACACAGTACGGGATATGCCCCCGGCTCGGGCAACATCATCAATGTACGCGGCCTCAACTCCATCACCCAGAGCGAAGGCCCCCTGTACATCGTGGACGGCGTCGCCATCACTGGTGATATCCGGGACATCAATCCCGCCGACATCGAGTCGATCGACGTCCTCAAGGATGCGGCCGCCGCCGGCATCTATGGCTCACGCGCCGCCGCCGGCGTGATCATCGTGACGACCAGACATGCCCGGGCGGGTACGGCCACCATCGACGTCAGTATGTACACGGGGATCCAGACGCCCAACAATCCCTATCATATGTTGGGCGCCGGCGCCTACGCCCAGATGAAACGTTTCGCCTTCAACGATGCGGACCCCGTCACCTACCCCATCGGCACCTCCGACGCCAAGATCTTCAACCCCTACGAACAACAAAGCATCGCCGCGGGTTACAAAAACTACGACTGGCTCAAGGCGGTCACCCGGAGCAGCGCCCCCATGCAGAACTACTCCCTCGGCATCTCCAACGGCGTGGGGAAGAGTCGGGTCTATTTCAGCGGCAACTACCTCAACCAGGCCGGCATCATGACCAATACCAACTTTACCCGCTACTCCGGTCATTTCAACATCGAAACGGATATCAATAAGCTATTCCGGCTCGGGGGTACGATCAACGTCGACCACAACTTCACGAAAGGGGTCAGCACCAGCGTATACCAACAGGCGCTCACAGAAAGCCCGCTCATGCCGATATACGATTCCACCGGCGCCCCCCTGGTGATCACCGACCAAAGCACCGGCACGCTCACCATCCGCAACCCCGTGACCTCCGATCTGTATTCGGTGAACAACTATACCTCAAACCGGACCTTCGGCAGTCTCTACCTCGAAGTGACACCCCTCCGCAACCTCGTGCTGCGAACGAGCGTCGGCGCCGACCTGCTCGACGGCGAAAACGATACTTATTATCCCCGCAATACCGGCGAAGGGTTCTCGACCAATGGTTGGGCGGAAGTGTACAATACGAAATCGACCGACGTGCTTTGGGAAAATACCGCTACCTATACCTGGACGAAAGGCGATCACGACCTCAACGTTCTCGCAGGCGCCACCTATGAACGCCATGAAGACATCGCCATGGACATGCAGGGCGACCAATTCCCCACCGACCTGCTGACATTTAAAGATATGGGCAGCGCCGGCATCAAATTACAGGACAACACCAATTACGACGGCTGGATCGTAGAATCGTTATTGGCCCGCGCCATCTATAAATACAAGAAGCGTTACATCATCAACCTCACCGGCCGCCGGGATGGCTCATCGCGTTTCGGTCCGGATAACCGCTTTGGTTATTTTCCTTCGGCCAGCATTGCCTGGCGCCTGATCGACGAACCTTTCATGGGGTATAAGACAAAAGCGGTGTTGTCGGATTGGAAGTTCCGGGCCAGTTATGGCCTCATCGGCAACCAGAACCTGCCCTACGACGCCATCTATACCCGTTACAACAACGCCCAGTATCCCTTCAATGGCAGCAATGCGGTGAGCGGCTACCAGGTGGGCGGCACGGCCGGCAACCCCAACCTGGAGTGGGAACGACAACACCAGACCAATGTAGGCATGGACATCGCGGCATGGAATGGCCGGGTTGCGGTGAGCGTGGACTATTATAACAAGAACATCAGCAGCCTGCTGATGCCGTTCAACCTGGCGCCTTCCTCGGGCTTCACCACGGAACAGGTGAATGTGGCCGCCATGAACACCCGGGGGGTGGACATCAACCTCCAGGCCACACCGGTAAAATCCAGATACTTCCAATGGCAGTTCACCTTCAACTGGTCCCGGTATCAGAGCAAGATCACCCGGCTGTTCCCCGGCCAGGATTCGGTAAGCCTGTCCCTGCGCGTGGGCCAGCCACCGAGCGGCGTGTTGGTAAACTATGTCTTTAACGGGCTCTACCAGCAGGGCGACGACTTCTCGCTAAACCCCGGCGGCAAGCCCGGCGATGTCAAGATCAAAGACCTCAACCACGACGGGAAGATAACCCCGCTGGACCAAACCATCGTAGGCCACAATATCCCCGGCGGCTGGGGCGGCTTCTGGAACTACTTCTGGTACCGCGGTATCACGCTGGCTGTCCTCACCTCCTACGAATACGGCCAGGAGATAAACAACCTGCCGTATACTAACCTTACCTATTACAATTCCCTGTTTGGCAACGTGGGCAACGTCACCCGCGAAGGCGGCAATTACTGGACACCCTCCAATACACACACCAACATCCCACGCCCCAATGCCTTCGCCACCGAGCTGGACCCCTTGCCCGGCGGACCTGGCCAGGGGTCCAGCTATTCCATCCAGAAAGGAGATTATATCCGGATAAAAAGCATCACCCTCGGCTACGATATCCCGGCCGTGCTCACCCAGAAAATGAAGCTGAGAAGCCTCAACATCTATGTGCAGGCCATCGAGCCCTTCCTCCTGACCAGCTACAAAGGGCTCGACCCCGATAACGGCAACCCCACACAGCTGGAAAACTATCCCCGGTACAGGAGCTTCCTGGCCGGTATAAAACTAGGGTTATAATCATTAAAGCCATTACCATGCAATTCTATCATCGCTATATAAAACCTGCTCTCGCCATAGTCGCCGCCACCGCTGTACTCACCGGCTGTAAAAAAGATCTCAACTATACACCGGAGGTGTTCCTCTCGCAGACGCAGGTATTCAAAGACCAGGCCGGCGCTACTGCCGCCGTCACGGGCATCTATACCCAGCTGCAAACGCTCAAAAAGTCCGATTATGCCCTCATCGGGATAGTCGGCACGGATGAGGCCCGATGTGCTTACCAGGCCCAGGGCTACGGAGACTATTGGGCCAATGTGTTCGGCCTCGATGATTACGACATCAAGTTCAGCAGCCAGAACTACCAGCTTACCGGCTTCTGGCAAGACTGTTACATGGGTATCGCCAATGCCAATGCCGCCATCCTGGGCATCCCCGGGGCATCGATTGCCGACCCGTCGGTGAAAAGCCGTCTGTTGGGAGAATCCAGGTTTATGCGGGCGCTGTTCTATTTCTACCTCGTACAGCTGTATGGGGATATTCCGCTGCGCACCGAAACCACCCCCAATTCGGTAGGCGTCAAACGCTCGCCGGTGAAGGATGTATATAGCCTGATTGTGAGCGATCTCCAGTTCGCCGAGGCCAATTGCTGGACAAAAAGCAAAAACCCCGACATCGGCCGGGCCAGTGTGGAAGCGGCCAAGGGGCTGCTTGGCAAAGTATATCTGACCATGGCTGATTACGCCGACGCGAAGACGACATTCGAAGACCTGATCACTAACAACGGGCTCACCCTCCTGGCCGATTATTCACAGCTCTTCGACGGCCAGCACGAAAACAATGCCGAGTCGCTTTTCGAGATCCAGTATTCGCTGGACCCCAACAATACGCAGGGTCTTCAAAACCTCTTTGGCTCCTATGCCGGCCCGGGCATTCCCTACGAAACTTTTAACACCCATACGCCAGGTTATGGCGGCACGGTGGTGATCACTACGGCCTATTATGCCGATACCTTGTTCGATACCGCCCATGACGTCCGCTACCATGCCTCCCTCTGGCCGCACCGCTATGACGGCAACGGTAACACCATGGATTGGTGGGTGGACCCCGGCCTGCCTACTTTCCGGAAATACGATATCTCTACTACCGACATCGATGTCTACAATTCGGGAAAGAATGAAAATTACCTGCGTGCGGCCGATGTATATCTTATGTATGCCGAGGTGCTCAATGAATTAGGGCAAACCACCCAGGCACTCACGCCCCTCAATACGGTGCGGAACAGGGCCGGCCTGGCCAACCTGGAGGTCGCCTGGGGCTATACACCCACACAGACCCAGCTGCGTACCGAGCTCCTCGAAGAGCGGATGCGCGAGCTGGGCGGCGAAGGCTGGCGCTGGTTCGACCTCAAACGTACCGGCACACTGGTGTCGCGGGTGCTGCAACATAACAACCCCCGTGCCTACTATGTCCTGATCAATGGCCCCGGCGATCCGCACCCGGCGCAGGATATCTCCGCTCAAAACAATCTCTATCCCATACCACTCACCGAGCTGCAGACCAATTCCGCTCTGACGCTCAGCGATCAAAATCCGGGCTATTAACGTATGCATATGATCATCCGTACAAGAGCTGCGGGACGCAGCTCGTCCGAAGGACAGACATTAGCGGTTGCCGCGGGACGCGGCTCGTCCGTCATCGCCCTTTGTCTCTGCCTCCTCCTGCCGGGATGGCGCCTCCAGGCCCAAAGCCTCAGGGAATCTCCCGACAGCCTGGTGGTAAATGACGACCAGGTCCGCATCGTCCTGCATACCACCACCGGCGCCGTCGACTACCACTTCGCCGGCGGCATAGACCTCTATAACGCCGTAGGCTATGTCCTCGATACCCACTGGGGCCTGCTGCTCACCACCAGCCTGGCGCAACACCCCTACAGCACCGAAGCGATACACGACAGCCTCGGCGACGGCCTGCGGATCAACATCCGGCACATGGATGACCGCCATGCCCTCAGCCTCCTGCAACGGATCACCCTTTATGCCCGCCGCCACTGGGTTGCCACCGATCTTACCGCCTGCGCACCGGGCGAAGCGGCCGGGACAACCGGCCAGGCAGCCGGGACTACGGGGACCTCGGGACAGGCCATCGTGGAAACAAGGAACATCTGCCCACTGGCCATCCTGCCGTCCGCTCAGGGGCGTCTATCCATTGCCGGCAGCGAACCCCGTATCCTCGACGAACCCTTCGATAACGACGACTGGGTAGGCGTCACGGAACGCCACTGGCCCGACGCCGCCGGCATCAGCTACGAGTTCTCGGCGCTGTACGACAATGCCGCCTTCAACGGACTGGTGGTAGGCAGCCTGACCCACGACACATGGAAAACGGGCATCGTCTACCATACCGCCGCCGCCCGGGGTCAGATCGATTCGCTGGTGGTATACGGCGGCGCCGCCACGCCCGACGTGCCGTCGCTGCCCGCGGCATACGGTGGAAGAGACGGCACCCATGATCACCTGCCCCATGGCACCCTCACCGGCACGGCCGTGCGCTCGCCGCTCATCTACCTCGCCGGCGGAACAGACATCCGCGCTGCGTTTACCGGCTACGGCCGTGCCAACACCCTGATCAATGGAAGCCTCACCTGGAAAGGCAACGCCCCCGTGTACTGGAACAGCTTTGGCGTAGAAGGCGTGCTCGGCTATGAAAAAGTGATGATGCCCCCCGGTGTGGCAAAAATATCGGACTACCTGCACGGCCTGGACAATTTCAGCCGCTGGTCGCTACCCGTGCTCAGCGTCGACTCCTACGATCAATCGATCTATACCACCGACCT
>Ga0206897_1115_pt1 | contig 17953 bp, 13 predicted proteins | sample Alteio_BWOrgHeat_49_FD_152972 | JGI IMG/M metagenome (GOLD analysis project Ga0206897, IMG submission 152972) | Enriched cells from forest soil in Barre Woods Harvard Forest LTER site, Petersham, Massachusetts, United States -... | ecosystem: Environmental > Terrestrial > Soil > Temperate forest >... | reverse complement strand
GTTATTAGCCTATAGTAGATCCGAGGCACATCAGGATTTACAGGGAAATGATCGGTTTGAAGCAATCCGTAAAGATATAGATAGTGGTTCTCCATATCATGCTAGAAATGGAGTTTTAGGGTTCCCAATGGCATATGCGGAAGAGTCTGTTACAAAAGATGATCTTGATGCAAAAGTAGTCCAATATAAAGAATGGCTTGAACTACACGATGGAGATTATCCTGAGCGTGACCACGCCTTAACGAAACAAATTGCAAACATTAATGCGAGTTATAATCCTCCCTGTATAAGGGGTATGACACCAGAGCAGGCAAATTTTATCGAACATGCTATTAGTGAAGAAATAGCAGAACATACTGTGGATCATGTTATGCCAAGAGCATTAGATGTGCAACAAAGAAAGGGAAGTCGGGCAAAAAATTTGCCAACACCGGAACAGCAAGAAGATGCTGCAAAATCGTTTGTCAATGACAGTGAATTTACTGCACAAGTACAACGTCGGGCATTAGTTGCCGCTGGTTATGGAACAGATATTAAAGTTGACGAGGCAGGTGGCAAATATGCTTTATCTGGCGTAAACAACCCGGTTGAAGCACAAAAATTTCTGAAGTCTCCTGAGGGGAATAAATTACTAACACGAGCAAGGACGTATATAAATGCGGATAATACGCTGAATGGTGTAAACCATCTGCTAAATTCAAAAGAAAAGGAAGAGATAAGGCAAGGTACGGGGCTGTCAAGACAGCAAATTGATGATGCTGGTAATTTTGGTGAAAAATTACTGGGAGTTACTAATGTTGACGAGAGAAAAAGATTAACCAGTGAATACATTAATACTTTTGCAAGTGAACAGCAGAAGGGGGCAATTGGAGAGGTGATCAGATTGTCACTTGATACTGCGAATAAGAGGGTGGAAACTGGAGTGTCTAGTCGTGCTGCTAGTTTATTAACAGCCGACGAATTGTTGCAAAAACGCCTCACAGAGGCAGAAAATCCTACAAAAGAACAAACAGCAGGTGTGGTGGTCGATAACTGTTTGGCGAAGTTTGAAAATAAAAGCTGGTCTGTACAGGCAAACATTAAGAGAGAGTCCTCAATAAACCTGGAAACACAATATGAAGCACGTATAGGTAATATAAAAAGCAATGTTGAGACAAAATACGAAAATGCTCTCAGTAGTGCTCAGGCTAAATGGGATGATTCATGCCATCGTCATTGGTTTAGTCCGATAAGACATATCAAAGGCTTAATCTCAGTCATGCAAACAGGGATGGCAAATGTTGCAAATAGTTTCAGGGAATCGCGTGCAAATGGAACAATAGAAAGAGAAACGAGCAATTTTCTTCGTGAACGTGAAAAAAGAGAGCAAAAAGCGGCAGAAATAGAAAAGAAGCTTGAAGAACAGCGTGAGGTAAAAGCCCAAGCAATTCATACGGTAGTGGATGTAGTTGCGGATATACAGGCACATGGGCATATGCTAAACGGAAAAATAAATAATGATGATATGCGGGTGATTCAAGCGGCTTTGCAGGAGGCGGGTGTAAAAATGGGAAAAGGAGAGGTGCTTGCAGTGGTTAAAGAATATGCTACTCAAGCCAAAGTGCCGGGGCAACAAGAACAACATCGTCCTGGTTAAAAATAACTTCTAAAAAGGAATAATACTATGAATAACCCAGAATCAGATTTACAGAAAGAATTAGATAACGCGATAATCGGCTATGCACAGCTTCAGGTGGAATGCATGCTGATGCAGTATGAAGGCTGCAATAAAATCCGGAATAATGATTCGGAAAATGGCCTGATTATCCTTGAGGCGGTGAGGAGAATGCGTGAATCACTCAAAAAACAAAAAGATGATTTGCTGGGATCAATCAGTGAGGAAGAGTTTAAAGAAGCATGCAAAAGGGCTGGGTTTGACAAAATACTCTATTCCTCCGTCAGCGATGCAGTGCTCAAAGACAACACTATCTATTTCGAACTTGCTCCGCGTCCTGCGGGTGACGCTTATAAATGCGATGAAATGGCCTGCAAGGCGAAGGTATATGCTCTTGCGCTGGATTATTTCCCGTCCCTTTATAAGTCGGTGGCTTAATTTTCTACCGTTCCAGGCTAATATATATGTAATAATAGGGTATACTCTAGTTTTACATATTGTTAGTGGTTTAAAATACTACTTACACTAATGGGGCTCACGGTCACCTCATGCTTTATTAACGTATAAAATATTCTTATGATAATCAAAGGGCTTTGCATTTGTATTCCACTATACTATCATCATCCTGCGACTTGATCGCAGGATCTACTATGCCATTGGTTAGGTAGATCCTGTGGTCGCGCTTCGCTTGCCACAGGATGACGGAATTTATATATATCACATCCTTAGATAAATACGGTGAATTTTGTTAATAAAGCATGAGGTGACCCTGCCGAAAGATGTCTATTGTTCATATTTATACATTCACCTTGAGCCTTTGGTAAAAATGGTTAAGCTGGCACAAATATTTTATCCTGACTTAAGGTGAATGCGATTATGAATGATATTGCCTGTGAACCAAGGAACCACCGCACTTCCCGTTCAGGTCTGATGGCTTTGAGTTTGTCTGCTCTGGGGGTTGTATTCGGCGATATCGGAACTAGCCCTCTTTATACCCTTAAGACTGTACTTGCCCTCACAGGTCCTGCCTCGGACAAGGCTGCTACACTGGGGGCATTGTCACTGATAATCTGGACATTGATTGTAGTAACCACAATCAAATATGTCTATTTCGCCATGCGCATAGATAATGACGGCGAAGGCGGCATTATGGCGCTCATGTCATTGCTGGGGGTTAAGCTCAAACCCCGCCCGTTCATTGTGGCATTCGGGCTTTTCGGCGCAGCACTGATATATGGCGACGGAGCGGTTACCCCGGCCATTTCCGTTTTGTCGGCACTCGAAGGATTAAATATTGTTGATCCTGCGTTTGCCCCTTATGTTTTACCCGCTTCCGTCCTGATTCTCGCAGGGCTTTTCTTCATTCAGTCCAAAGGGACTGCAAGAATAGGCAGGGCTTTCGGCCCGATCATGTTGATTTGGTTTATAACCATAGGGTTGCTGGGGATATGGGGAATTGCACAACACCCTACCGTATTATTTGCGATTAACCCGCTTTACGGCTTGTCCTATTTACTTTCCGAAGGATTGACAGGATTCCTGGTACTGGGCGGTGTATTCCTATGTGTAACGGGGGCGGAGGCTTTGTACGCGGATATGGGACATTTCGGCGCAGAACCCATCCGTTTTTCCTGGTCGGCGCTGGTTTTCCCAAGCCTTGTCCTGAACTATGCCGGGCAGGCTGCACTTGTACTGGAAGGCGCACCGACATCCGATAATATTTTTTACCGGCTATGCCCTTCCTCCATGCTTATACCTCTGGTAATTCTCTCCACCATCGCCACCATCATTGCCAGCCAGTCGATTATTACCGGCGCTTTCTCCATGACTCGTCAGGCAATTCAGCTCGGCTGGCTGCCAAGGCTGCAAATAACCCAGACATCGGCACAAGGTTATGGTCAGATTTATGTAGGCGTCATCAACTGGACTTTAATGATCGTGACCTGTGCCCTTGCTATTGTTTTTGGAAAGTCAGATAATCTGGCGGCGGCATATGGCATCGCGGTTTCGGCGACGATGCTTGCTACATCCGCCCTGCTGTTTGTCGCCATGCGTGAAATATGGAAATGGAATATTTTCAAAGCCGGGATAATCGCGGGTGCGTTTATGATAGTGGATGCGGCTTTCTTTGCCTCCAACCTCTCAAAGGTGGAATCGGGTGGATACGTCCCTCTCATTCTGGCAGTGCTGGTTTACAGTGTTATGGTCATCTGGCACCGCGGAGCCGCAGTAGTTGCCGTACGCCTTCAGGAAGGTGTTATACCTATTGATACATTCATGGCTGAAATCACCAAAGGAGACATTCCACGCGTGCCGGGCACAGCAGTATACCTGACACGCACGAAACAGGATGCACCGCCCGTCATGGCATGGCACCTGAAGCATAACCGGAGTTTACATGAGCGGCTTTTCGTCCTGACAGTGCTCACGGAATTAGTTCCTTTTGTGGGAAGTTCCAAACGCATTACAGTGACGGAACTTGCCCCTCAATTCTGGCGTGCTACCGCCCATTACGGGTTCATGGAAAGGCCCAATATTCCAGAATTGCTAAAGAAAGCACATAATAATGGCTGCACAATTGATCTCTCCGATGTCACTTATTACGTCGGGCATGAAACCATAATACCACGCGAAGATAAAAAAGGCCTGCCCAAATGGGTGGTGAGCGTTTTTGCATTCATGCAGCGCAATTGCCTCCATATCAGCGATTATTTCCGGCTTCCATCAGATTCACTGGTTGAAATCGGGCGACAAGTGTCTATTTAAGTATTGAAAATAGTTGCGTATTTCCGGCGTTTATTGTAACAAAGCGGCAGAAAAGCTTACTATATATTCATTGACCCATGACTTTTGTCGTTGCCGCATTATACCATTTTTTCGACTTTCCGCATTTTGAAAGCATGCGGGATACAATGCTGGCTGAAATGAAGAAACTGTCAATCAGTGGATCTATCCTCATCACCACCGAAGGTATCAACGGCACGATTGCGGGTAGCAGGCAGGCAATCGATGAGTATCTGGCCTACCTTAAAGCCGATATTGTTAATGGGGCTTTTGAACATAAGGAAAGCTTTTGCGATAGTCAGCCTTTTACAAAATCAAAAGTACGCCTGAAAAAAGAGACTATTTCCATTGGTGAGGAAGTTTCACTGGAAAACGTGGGAACCTATGTCAGCCCGCAAGAGTGGAATAAACTGCTGGACGACCCGGAGACAATTATTATTGACTCCCGCAATAATTACGAAGTGCATCTGGGTACCTTTGAACGCGCCCATAACCCGGGCATCCGCACGTTTAAGAAACTTCCCCAGCATATACGCAATACGTTTGATCCAGCAAAACATAAGAAAATAGCCACATTCTGCACGGGCGGCATACGCTGCGAAAAATTCAGCGCCTGGATGATCGAACAGGGATTTAAGGAAGTATACCACTTAAAAGGCGGCATACTTAAATATCTGGAAGAAATACCGGAGAAGGAAAGCAAATGGCAAGGCGAATGTTATGTATTTGATGATCGCATTGCAGTAGGCCACGGGCTAAAAGCATCGGAAACCGTAAGCAGGTGCTATGCCTGCGACCACACATTGACTAAAGCCGATCAGGAACATCCGCACTATATACAGGGCGAAAAATGCCCATATTGCCACACCGTAGCAGGTCATCAGAGGGAATTTTCGGAAAAAGCGTATTAAGCCCGGTTTCCAAGATATGCAATCTTGAAACTCGGAGCTTGTATACCTTGTTTGACAACAGAAACACCCAGGAGATAATCCAGTGCCGCATTCTGCACAGAGGCGTCCTGTTGACTGTCAAAACCCATTTTCTTGTTGTACTCTTCGCGCTTAACCGAATCGGATAACAAAGCATATGCTTCTTTAACAACCCTTAACACTTCTTTAGGTATCTCATATTTTTTATGCGTTTTCCAATTCTCTGATTCAAGTTTTTTCAATGTATTAATATAGGCTTCTTTTATTTTATATGCCTGGGATGGACGGATTCCTTTTGCCATATCACCCGCTTGAGCAATATTACCAGCTGGGTCAAAAGATTTTATATTACCGTATGTCAACCCGATAACTGCATAATAATCCTTTACCATAAAAACCTCCGAAACATCATTGACTAATAAGTTAATAATACCATCTGCCCATTAACATTTAGTTAATAATAGCCTCAATTTTATATTGTTTTTGCCTATTTATCGCCGTGCAACGGATCCTGGTGGATCAGTATTTCCGTATGGGGGAAAACAAGCTTTAACGCATCCTCAATCTTATCGGAAATCTCATGCGCATGCTTCAAGCTGATGTCTTCGTCAGCAAAATCAAGATGAAACTGGATAAACCCGTTAATGCCTGATTTTCGCGTACGCAGTTCATGCAGGCTGCTTATCTCCGGGAAACCGCGCACTATGTTTTTAATCTTTTTGCGCTCTTCATCGGAAAATTCCCTATCCATCAAATTATGGAACGCCCCCTGCCCCATCTGGCTGGCGCCGTAAATAATAGCGGCCGCAATCAGCAATCCGACGAGTGGATCGGCTATTTTCCAGCCAAACCAGCTAGTCAGTATCAAAGCGACAATAACCCCGGCATTACTGATTAAATCAGCCAGATAATGCATGGAATCGGCGGCAATGGCGCTGGAGGAGGTTTTTCTTACAATATAACGCTGATAGATGACCATAGATGCGGTAAAAAATATCGATATAATCATTACCATGACACCTATAGCGCTGTTATATACCGGCTCTGGCCAGAACAGGCGCTTTATTCCTTCAATAACCAGAAAGGCTCCCGAACCACAGATAAACGTAGACTGCGCAAGAGTCGCCAGATCCTCTGCTTTTCCATGTCCAAAGCGGTGTTCTTTATCGGGCGGTTGCAGGGCATAGCGTACCGCAACGAAATTGACGGTGGACGCCATGACATCCAGCACGGAATCAGCCAGCGATGACATCATGCTGAGCGAGTCACTCATTAGCCAGGCAAACGCCTTAATCGACACCAGGATAACACCCACTATAAGCGAAACAAGCGATGCCATGCGCATACTATTGCCCGCTTCTTCGTAGGATATATGAGGATGATTATGCATTAATTTTGTGTAATGAAGATTTAATGAAACGGTAATTATCTTCCTATTGATAACATAATAAATATATGGAATAAATAGCCTGCATAAAATAATATATCCCCCTATACGTAAAACAACACCACTAATGAGGAAAATACTATGAAACTCCAAAAAATTGTTTCCGTTGTCCTTGTAACAACCATGCTCGCAGGCTGCAACCCGCCGCCTCCAGGCGCCGGTCAACAGACAGGCGGCGTTTCCAAACAGGATATCGGCACTGTGCTGGGCGGTGTAGGCGGCGCAGTCATCGGCTCCACTATGGGTGGCGGCAGAGGCCGTCTGATGACCACAGCAGCAGGCGCAATCCTTGGCGGATTTGCCGGTAGCTCAATCGGTTCATCGCTGGATAAGGCAGACGCACAATATGCCAACCAGACAGCCCAGAAGGCTTTTGAAACCTCCCAGCCCGGACAAGCGCTTCCCTGGAGAAATCCACAGAGCGGCAACTCCGGTACTATCACCCCGCAAGCCCCTTACCAGACTGCTGATGGCACGTATTGCCGTGAGTTTCAGCAGACAATCGTAGTGGGCGGAAAGAGCCAGAATGCCTACGGCAAAGCCTGCCGTCAGGAAGATGGTTCGTGGAAGATTGTACAGTAGTTGTTTTGTAAGGGGGCGAGGTATCGCCCCCCTTCGCTTACCCCTCTAAAGAGTTTGCCCTAACAGAACTACTACTCCGCGTATACACGCAAGTTCAGGACAGGGTCCCCTTATGCTTTATTAACAAAATTCACCGTATTTATCTAAGTATGTGATATATATAAATTCCGTCATCCTGTGGCAAGCGAAGCGCGACCACAGGATCCACCTAACCAATAGTATAGTGGATCCTGCTACAAGCGCGCAGGATGACGATAGGTTATTGGAATGCAAAACACCTTGGATTACCATAAGAATATTTTGACGTTAATAAACCATGAGGCGACCGTGAAGTTCAGGATTTCTTATATTCCCAACACATCTTGCATCGTATAAAAACCTGCAGGTTTATCCTTAGCCCATAGAGCCGCACGGATAGCACCGGCAGCATAAATTTCGCGGCTGGATGATTTGTGCGCCAGCTCAATCCGTTCCCCTGCACAGGCAAACGTCACGGTATGATCACCGATAACATCGCCGCCACGCCTTACGGAAAACCCGATAGTTCCCTGCTTACGCGCTCCCAGGATCCCTGGCTGGTAGTAATTCATTACCTCAGAAAGATTGGCCTTACGGCCACGCGCAGCAGCTTCGCCAATCGCCAGCGCGGTCCCTGACGGAGAATCCACTTTGAAACGATGATGCATTTCGTCAATTTCAATATCCCATTCTTCCGGCCCAAGAATAGCCGCCACTTTTTCCACCAGACCAAGCAGAATGTTCACCCCGATACTCATATTGGAAGAGTATACAACAGGCGCTTTCTGTGCATGTTTTCTCAGTATGGCAATGCCTTCTCCTTTAAGGGCGGTGGTCCCGCATATAAAAATCTTTTTATGCTTCGCAGCCAGTTCAGCCAATAATATACTGTACTCAGGCGTGGTAAAATCAATGACCGCATCCGCATTCGCAAATAATTCCTCCGGATCGGTTGTAATCAATATCCCCGGAGTCGGAATATGCACAAGGCTGCCGACTTCATTGCCCGCGAGTTTATTACCTGCACGCTCACTGCCGCCGTTCAACTCCGCACCCGGCGTAGACAAGGCTTTTTTAATCAATACCTGCCCCATACGCCCGGCACAACCCGCTATGGCTATTTTCACGCCGCCAAACCCTTTTCTTTTAAAAGCGTCTGTAATTCCCCGGCTTCGTACATTTCCCTGGCAATATCGCATCCGCCGACAAACTCACCCTTGATATAAAGCTGCGGGATCGTTGGCCAGTTGCTGAATTGCTTGATGCCATCGCGTAAAGCCGTGTCGGCAAGGACGTCCACATCCTTGAAATCCACGCCGCAGCGCGTGAGGATCTGCACCACCGTGGAGGAGAATCCACATTGCGGCATATCCCTCGTGCCTTTCATGAACAACACTATCTCGTTGTTTTTAATGGTTTCTTCAATTTTGCTGAATAGCGGATTCTCGTTCATAGGATGCCTTTTCTGAAATCATAGTTGCGGTATTGAACTCCATATTTAGCAAATTTTCGTTAATTTGTCACAAAAACTTAACATTCTTGTGCGATTCTTTTCTGTATAATGAACTCATAGTAAGTTAATTGAGGGACTGTGATATGATTTATAGAAATTATTATGAAGTGCTGGGTGTAAAAACTGGCGCAACCGAAGACGAAATCAAAAAAGCGTTCCGCAGGCTTGCGAAACAATATCATCCTGATGCAAATAAAAGCCTGACGGCAGAAGCACAATTTGTAGCAATTAATAGTGCTTATGAAGTTCTGGGCAATCCTATACAAAGAGGAAATTATATACCGACGGAAATAAATCCCTATGATCATCATTGGGTTAAAAAAGATAGCGATATCACCTCTCCATCTATACCGCTGACTGACTTCAACCCTATTTTCGGACAACTCCTCACGGAAGGATTTGACTTCACAGAGCTACCTGCATTGGAAATTAAAGTGCACGCTGACGGCAGGGTCATAGGATCTTTTACAAATGATCTCACAAATGCAACTATTACTCTCAATCTAAACGATGACGATGCCATAAGGCTACTCAATTTGATTACAAAAAAATTAACAAAGAGCACACAGCAAACCCCAGGAACCAACAATACCCAACGAACAGCAAACAACCAGCCTCAGTCCCCAACTGCCCGTGCTCAATATACATTATCTGTAAATGAATTGAATAATCTACACTCCTTTAAAGCACGGCTTGATAAAGGTTATATCACTGAAATTGTAGCCGTGAATACCGGGTTTTTTATGGATACACACACAATCAAAGTAGCCGATCTTGCAGTCAAGGGCGACATGGCCACTATTACGCTACTGTCCCCGCCGAGTGCAAACTTAGCAAACGCAATTCTGGCTCGAGGAGGAACTCTTGCAGGTACAGAACTTATTAATGAATGGGATTTGGGTAAAGATGCATGGGCTAGGTTTCAAAACAATACCAAGGGTCTTAGGAGCATTGCTTTCGAACGAAGAAAAACCGGCGGCGTTATTACTAATCCGGTACCCGGCAGGTCCGATTCCAATACAAGCTACGACCCCATAGCCAGTTGTACAGAAACACCCAACGGCGGCGCTTCGATTACAATATACGAGCAGTATTATAATCCTGCCGCTCTAGCGGAATTAAGAAGATTGCTGGACAAAGCAGGGGGTACTAAGAAAAAAGCAGCAGAACCGCAAAAAAGTGCACAACCACCCCCCCCGAAATCCATTGATAATATTAAAGAATATGAATTTATCAAATTACCCGAAAAGGCGTATCAGATATTATCGGCACGTATTGCAGAAGCAGGATTTAACTTAGTATTACCATCAGAGGGCACACCTTCTATAACCAATAGTAATGGTGATACAGTCGCGTACTTCAAAATATATTCCGGTGTTGAAGATAGAGAAGATATTGTTATATTTAAGCCCTACAACTTGGCTTCCGAAAAAGATGTAACCAATTTACAACAACTTATTGAACAAGTGAGAAGCAACTACCTCCACATGCAAGAGCTAGAAGGACAGGCATCGGAAAAAACACCAGTACTCCATGACCCAATACCGCCGACAGCGCCAGTGCATACTCCTCCATCACCAGAACCGCCAGCACCATCGTCAGAAGCGGCACTTACAGTGTCTCCGCAGGTTCATACCGAACAGGAACCGCCCGTTACCTTGTCTATGGAAGCCCTTGGAAAATTAGGGAAACTTATTGATGAAAGTACTCGTGAAAGTGGCTTGTCAATGGCAGCCGGTCATATCGTTCATGCTTCCGGCGCCGTGGTAGCTACGTTTTCAGAAGACCGCCCTGATAAGAGAACTTACGGGGTGAATGAGGAAGACACCACAATCAGCTATGGACAAGTTCCTTCTAAAACAGTGCATACCCCCCTGGTCACTATTAATCCAATCTCCGGTGAACATACGGAACATCTGCGCCAGTGTATTACGCTGGCGTTGGCAGAAGAGCGTAATGAGCACGTAGAATATTCCCGCCAGCTGTGGCTGGAACTTTTAAAAAGAAAAAGAACCGGAAACACAAGTACGGAATTTGAGGTAACCACACCTGACGGTACGGTAGTAATGCGCGATATTACCCGAATCATAGCGGAAGAAGTCGCCTATCATGGCGTGCATTACAATGATCTAAAAATCGATGATAATACCAAACGCAAAGTATGGCCGGATGATGATACAGAAGCGGTGAAGTATTTCAACGCGATAGTGTTGGAAACCCGGCATAGATTGAGGAGCTCCAGCGAATCGAGAATATCGGCATTGCACGAAGCAGGCGGACTCATTGCCCAATGGGAAGAAACACGGGATGAGCCGATCAAAGATGCAGACCGCAATGCCAGAATAGCTGTCGGAGAAAAAATATACAAGATACTGACAAAATGGGGTATTGCCAATCCCCTTAATCCCGTCGAACGGGCTACCCTCAGGAAAGGATACAAAAGCGTGTCGGATGTTGAGGATGGCAAGGTGGACGAGGTGATTGACGAGGTGATTAGGGAACGTGTTCAGAATAAGGAGCATGTAACGATACCGTATAAAATCGCTTCATCACCTAAAGAGCAGGAAGAAGAAGCGCGGCAACTTGATATCGAAGCTGCGGAAAAAGCGTTTTCTGATATGATGGAAGGAAAGATAGTAACTCCTGCCGTTGCTCGTGAAAGAATAAACAGATACCTTGATATTGCCGATGCAACCCTCATGGATCTCAGAGTTCTGGATAAAGGAGCCCCTGCAGGTGAAACTCTTGAGGAAAGAGAAACAAGATTTGAAGCATTGGTAAACACTGCCGGAACCAGCTTCGTCGCACGTGAGCAGGCAAAGAAATCTTCAAGAGAAATCCGGAAAATATAGACTATTCCCAATCTCCCGCGCTATCTGTCCCGCAGCATCCATTGGCGGCAATGCCGGGTACGGCATATAATCTTCCGTAAAATTACCTGTGTCCACCCTTCCCGCCCGTCCGCTATCATGCATCCACTCTATAAATTCCTTATTTTGCCGGTTAAGGTTGCTGACCGGATAAATGGCGATTTGTTCCGGCGGAACTACCCGCGCAATTTCACAGGGCATAGAGACCGAGTCTCCGGTAATAATCACTCGGTTTTCCGGGGAACGCGCCGCCAGCCCTACCATTGCACGGTAGGGGGTCTCATTATTCTGGTTCTTTACAGTGAAGGGAAAAAATACGTTATCGCAACCGGAATCGCTTAAAGTACGGGTGAAACTTTCCGTATCATGTGGGGTTGAGCGGGGACTATTGCTGGCAAGCACATAAGCATCCATCTTTTTTGCCTTGTATGCTATATATTCCGCCATTCTTTCCGCTTCTGCGGGTTGCAGGTCATGGCCATCCACCGTTCCGCCAAGCATCGCCACCACCACCGGCTGGTTACCCGCGATAGGAAACCTGCCTTTCCAATCGTGATATGCACGCCTGGCTTTTTCCACCGTCATGGTATGGGCGACCCCGTCTGTGCGGACAATTTTTATCCCTTTCAGTTCTGCCGGACAGTCACCCACATAGGACGGGATAGCAAGAATGCTTATTTTATCCGCAACAAGCTCCTGATATTCCGGCACCTCATGCCCGATTAACACCGCTATATATCTTTTTGAAGCTGATAAGGCAGAAAACGCCTTAACTCCACTATCACTAACGCCAATGATAATATGCTGTTCTTTATCAAATTTATGCAAAATTTCGTTCAGCCTTACAGTCTCACTGACATCATGTTCCAGTATGATTGCATCTTCATGGGTGGCACGTAAAGCATCCACCACACCTAACGCCTGGTTACGTTCGCCGACTTTCAGCCCACCTCTTGTATTTGTGATATAATGTATGTGCATTTATTGTTTGATTAACCTGATGTTTATTAAGGAAGTTGTCATAATACTGTAACTTTTATTATGTATTTGTATTTGTTATAGTTGCATTTATTAAAAATGCTACGGAGAGTTTTATGGGTGAGGAATACGAAAGAATCGAAACACACGGACAATTACCTAGTACTACAGAAAAGTATTATAAACCGGGTGATCCAGAAGGACAGCCGTCCGGTACAATTATAAACGAGTTCAGGTGGACGGCAGTTAATCGTGGCGCAAAAATACCGGAGCCTAAAGCTATCACTGAAGGCATTAGCAGTAATCTGATAGGCTTACTAAAAAAACAACTCCAAGAAATAGATGGTATAAAGGATGCAAAGCCTGAAGAAATTGCCCGGCTACAAAATATGGCTATCGCAAATATGGTTAGAAATATTATAGGCAATGAATTTAAAAATGAACTGCTGGCACAGGGGGTATCGGAAGAAGCCATTAAAATGACCCAAACAGAAACTGTCAGAAACATAATGGATGGGCCACTCAGGGATCTCCTTATATCCCGTGGACAAAATCATACACAGGAAGACTTGCAGAACGCATTAAGAGCATGCCTGCAAGCTAAAGCTGTACCTGAATCAGATATTATCAATGTACAAAAAATGTATGCTGAAACTAAAGACGCCCCTCCACCGGGACGCCTGGATAAACCTATCGCTCTTACATCTGGTCAATGGGTTGAATTCACTGGACCCACAGAACATTATAACAAAGAAGAGCGGATTTCACCACCACCCACACCAGCCGAAGGGTGGGTTAACTATACAGCAAAAAATAGCACTGCCGGACTTAAAAAAGATAGAGATGTTATTCGTTCCAGATAATTTCTGGTAGTTACCATGAACTTAAAACCTAACAATACAGTCGCACCCTACATTCAATGCTTCCCCCACCCGCGCACTGTATCGAATATTTTCTTAGCGGCACGGCCTTCATTTAAGAACTTATCCGCTGCAAAACCCGCGGCCACTGCGGCAACCGCCCCTATTGCTATAGCCGTTACTGTAGTAAATAGGGACTTTTTCTTGTTTTCCTGATTTTTTTTATAATCTGGTGCAAGCTGTATGGTCTCACCTTTATGGGTAAACATTTGTTCAAGAACAGGGCGCAAATCCGTCAGATGCGCCCCGCCATAAACCACCAGCACATTATCATGTGTTTTCATCGTATCGGCTATTTTACCAACGGTATGAGTATCGCGTATAGTAACTGTGTCTGAAGCAATTTTCTGAAAATAAGCAGCGTCTGGCGAAGCGTCCGGTGCGACATCCGATACCTCAATATCAAGGAAACTCTTATTATTTACCTTATGTTTATCATACCATCCCTTAAATTCCGTCACGGTGATTTTTTCACCGGGATAATCAGGAAAACAACGATTTAACCAAAGTTCGGCATTTTTAGCAAAAGAGTCGTCATCAAATACAGTCCCTTCACGCCTGTCCTGAGGAAGTCTCCGCAACAAGTAAAAAGCCATTACATCCTTTGCCGAGTACCCCTTTGCCATCATAGCATCGAGCACCACCGAATCTGGCGGCTCCCCCGCCACCAGGTCAATATTATTGGCTTTTGCAAGAGAATATGCATAGGTTGTTTCTGATGTTTTTGTATCTTTTGAGAAGCCTTTCGTAGCAACGCTTTCAATTACTATTGCCTGAGGTTTATAGCGTTTTATCGTTTCCTCAATGGTTTTGCATGTCGGATTATTGGTATCCGTTACATGGCTTGCGTTGATGTAATAAAGGTTCTTGCCGCCTCGAGCAAAATGCGTTACCGCAGTTGGCCTGGAACGTGAGGCAAGCTCATCATCCTTGTTATAACGATGAATCAAGGAAAAATCGGGAGAGAATAAGGCATTATCTTCTGTCATAAAACAATATTAACATAAGAATATTACGTTTTTATTACAGTTTCTTCTAGACATAGCCCTGCTTCAGGGTAAAAATGGTGGCCTGAAAACATCTAAGCAGGTAATTGCCCGTGGAATCTTCGCCCCTTAAATCCGATATGCAGCCAGTCTCCATCGAATCAGAAATGCGCAAGTCGTACCTCGACTATGCGATGAGCGTGATTGTCTCGCGTGCCCTGCCTGACGTGCGTGACGGGTTAAAGCCAGTACACAGGCGCATTCTCTACGCCATGCACGAGACCGGAAATGACTGGAACAAGGCCTACCGCAAATCCGCCCGCATCGTCGGTGAAGTGATGGGTAAATACCATCCGCACGGCGATTCCGCGATTTATGACTCGCTGGTACGTATGGCGCAATGGTTTTCCATGCGTTTACCTTTGGTAGACGGGCAAGGTAACTTCGGCTCAATGGACGGCGATAACGCGGCGGCGATGCGTTATACCGAATCGCGCCTCACCAAATCCGCCCATGCACTGCTCACCGACATTGACAAAGAAACCGTTGATTTCACGGACAACTATGACGGTTCCGAGCGCGAACCGACGGTTATCCCGGCACAATTCCCCAATATCCTGGTAAACGGCGCAGGCGGTATCGCGGTCGGTATGGCAACCAATATCCCGCCACATAACCTTGGCGAAGTCATCGACGCATGCTGCCTCTATATCGATAATAACGAGACCACTATTGATGAAATGCTGCACATCTGCCCCGGCCCGGACTTCCCCACCGGTGGTATCATCTTAGGACGTTCCGGCAGCATAAGCGCAGCCCAGACCGGACGCGGCTCGGTAATCATGCGTGGAAAAACTGAGATTGAGGAAGCAAAAAATGGCCGCCAGGCGATTATTATCACTGAAGTGCCTTATCAGGTGAACAAAGCGCGTATGGTCGAGCGCATTGCCGAACTGGTAAAGGAAAAACGCATTGAAGGTATTTCCGACCTGCGCGATGAATCCGATAAACAAGGTGTGCGCGTTGTCGTCGAAATTAAAAAAGACGCTATGGCGGAAGTGGTGCTTAACCAGCTTTACAGCTATACCCCGCTTCAGACCTCTTTTGGCGTCAACATGCTGGCGATTGATCAGGGACGCCCGAAACTCATGAACCTCAAGGAGATCATCACCTGTTTCGTCAATTTCCGCGAAGAGGTTATTACCCGCCGCACCATATTCCTGCTCACCAAAGCCCGTGACCGCGCCCATGTATTAATCGGCCTTGCGATCGCCGTTGCCAATATTGACGAAGTTATCAAAGTCATACGTGCCAGCGCCGATCCGGTTATCGCTAAGGCGGAACTGATGTCACGTAGCTGGGAGGCGCATGATGTTGGCACCCTGCTTGCGCTGGTAGATGATTCCGGCAATGAAATTATTGACGGTAAAATCAAATTTACCGAAGCACAGGCCAAAGCGATTCTGGAATTGCGCCTGCAACGCCTGACAGGCTTGGAACGCGGCAAGATTGATGACGAATTGCAAGTGCTTGCTGGTGAAATAAGTGAAGGTCTTTCCATACTCGGCTCACGTGAAAAGCTGATGGGTATTCTGCGTACCGAACTCGTGGCAGTCCGCGAGGAATTCGCAACACCGCGCCGTTCAGTCTTTGAGGAATCCGATTCCGATATTGATATTGAATCACTTATCCAGAAAGAAGACATGGTGGTGACCGTCACACTGGGTGGTTATATCAAGCGCGTCCCGCTTTCCGCTTACCGCGCCCAGCGCCGTGGCGGCAAGGGTAAACAGGTAATGTCAGTGCGCGATGAGGATATCACGACCGAGGTTTTTGTTACCAACACCCATACGCCGGTGCTGTTCTTCTCCAACTTCGGCAAGGTCTATAAGCTGAAAGTATACCGCCTGCCGCAAGGTAACGCGCAGGCACGCGGCAAAGCACTGGTGAATGTGTTCCCGCTTGCTGCGGGCGAAACCATCACCAATTTCATGCCGTTGCCTGAGGATGAAACCCAGTGGGATAACATGCAGATCATATTCGCCACCCAGTCGGGGAATGTGCGCCGCAACGATTTATCAGATTTCCATGACATCCGCGCCAACGGCAAAATCGCCATGAAGCTCGATGAAGGCGACAAACTGATTGGTGTTATGACCTGTACCGACACTGATCAGGTGTTGCTCGCCGCCAAATCCGGCAAATGCGTGCGTTTCCCGGTTGATGCCGTGCGCGTATTCAAAAGCCGTACCTCGGACGGCGTACGCGGTATGCGCCTTGCCGAAAATGACAGCGTCATTTCCATGTCCATATTAGGAGGCGTAGAAGTATCCCATGAGGAACGCGCTGCCTACCTGCGACTCGCCAAGAAACGCAATAATGTGACAGATGAAGCAGAAACCACAACGCCGGAAGACGAAGACACCAGTGTCCAGGTAATCAGCATTTCCGAAGAACGCTTTGCGGAAATGGCTGCGAAAGAGCAATTCCTGCTTACCATTACCGAGAATGGCTACGGTAAACGCAGCTCGGCATACGAATACCGCGTCACGAACCGCGGTGGTTCTGGCATCGTTAATATAATCACCTCAGCACGTAATGGTGGAGTGATAGCCAGCTTCCCGGTTCTGGAAACCGACCAGATCATGTTGATGACTGACAAAGCTAAACTTATTCGTACACCTGTAAAAGATATCAGGATTGCAGGACGCAATACGCAGGGCGTCACCATTCTTCGTACCGCTGAGGCCGAAAAGGTTGTTTCAGCAAGCGCGGTGAAGGAAGATGATTCAGGTGGGGCGGATGAAGAGGATTTAGAGAGTGAACAAAACATTAAATATTAATGCCCTAGTAAGTCAGGGCCTTTCGGTGGGGGTTTTACACCAAATGGTTTTGTCGGATTATCACCTTCTTGTTGTTTTCTATCAAGTGTATCCAATAACTCATTCAGCGGGTTGTAGTTTTTTTCTCCGTATGGGTTACCTGTATAAACAAAATTTTTATCCTTTCCTGTTGACGCTGATATTATAACATCCCTGACAATTGGAGGTATAGAACCATCAAGACGCAGCAGCTCATTCTCCATCAGCATTTGTCTGTGATGTGGCGCTATACGCTCTGCCGTAGTACCATTAGTCGCTATTCTATGTAGCTCAGTTAAAGCCAGCATTCGATCTAATGCAAACGCTTGTTGCTCAGAATAGTTCCTATTTGAATTATGCAATTCGAGCCTCATGACTACAGTAGCAACGTCACTTCTATCATATTGGCTA
>Ga0206897_1113_pt1 | contig 18384 bp, 18 predicted proteins | sample Alteio_BWOrgHeat_49_FD_152972 | JGI IMG/M metagenome (GOLD analysis project Ga0206897, IMG submission 152972) | Enriched cells from forest soil in Barre Woods Harvard Forest LTER site, Petersham, Massachusetts, United States -... | ecosystem: Environmental > Terrestrial > Soil > Temperate forest >... | reverse complement strand
TTCATTTATCCGTAAATTTAACAAATAGTTTTGGCTATGATCAAGATCTATTATCCAAGTTACCCTTTCAAAATACGCGAACCGGAGAAAGATAAGGAAGAGATCTGGGATGAACTCCGCAAACAATGGGTTCGCCTGACTCCGGAAGAGTGGGTGCGGCAGAACTTTATCCAATACCTCCTGGTAGTAAAAAATTATCCCGCCACCTATATCGCCGTGGAAAGAAAAATGCGCCTGGGGGAACTCGTCAAACGATTCGACCTCCTGGTATTCGATAACGCGGCCCAGCCCTGGATGCTCGTAGAATGCAAGGCCATGGAGGAGAAACTGGACAGCCGGGTGCTCTGGCAGGTCCTGCGTTACAATATGGCTACCCCCGTGAAATATATCGTGATCACTAACGGCGGGGAGTGCCATGCCTTTATTCGCGGAGAAAAAGATTTTGACGAGCTGGCCGCACTCCCCGCCTATAGCGAGTGATCCCGCGCCGCGGCACCCCGCGCCACTCGCGCCGCCGTTCCCGCTGCCCCGGATCGGCCAGGGCTGGCGGCTCTAAGGCTTCAGCACCCCCGAATAGACCTTGGTGTCATAACCCACGCGAACGCGGCCTCCGTTCTGGTGTTTGTCGAACAGCCCCTGCAGGTCCCGGATCATGGGCGCATAGCCGTCTCCGGTTTTCGGCATATAGGACGAAGAAAGCAACCGCCCTTTCAACCCCTCGAAATCGAACCACTGTTCGTTGGGAAACTCCTTGAGCACGTAAGTAGCCGGCTGATAAAAGCTGCCGATCTGCCCGTCCGTTATATTCCGGTGATTGGTCGTCTTGTAATCCTTTCCGTGCAGCCCGATGAAGGCATCGTATTCTTTTTCAAAAGCCGTATCCGCCAGCCGCTCGTTCCATACGAGCACCACTACCCCGCCGGGACTTAAGATTCGGACAAATTCGGCCCGGCTCTTCACCGCGTCGAACCAATGAAAGGCCTGTCCCGCCACCACCAGCCGCACCGAACCTTCAGCCAATCCCGTGGCCTCCGCCGTTCCGTCGATGCTCACAAAGACGCCGCATGGCCCCCCGCGCCCCTCCCCGCCGGACCGTTGGCGCCCCTCTGCCTTGGGCGCATGCCCGGCTTCCGCCCGTCCGACTTCCGCATGCCCGGCTTCCGCCTTTCCCCGCATCTCCGCATTGGGCTCGACGGCAAAGACCCGGTTACCGTTCGCCAGGAACAGCTCCGCCGAGATCCCCGTGCCCGACCCGATATCGGCCACATCCCATGAGGGCAAAAATGAATATACTTCCTGTAGATAGGCGATGATCGCCTCCGGATAATGCGGCCGGTATTTGACATAATCCTCCACCCGGTCGCTAAAACGCGTAGTGCTATCGGACATGCCGCTAAGGTACACAAAAGGTCTTACTCCGTTCGCAGGCTCCTGGCCGGATTCATCAGCGCCGCCCTCACGGACTGGACACTCACCGTCACCAGCGAGATCACCACCGCCGCCGCCCCCGCAACGACAAAGATCCACCACTCGATGCCGATCCGGTAAGGATACTGCTGCAGCCAGCGATGCATGATAACCCAGGCCAGCGGGAACGCGATCAACGACGATAAGATGACCAGCTGCAGGAATTCCCGCGACAGCAAACCGGTTAGTCCCGCTACGCTGGCGCCTAAGACCTTGCGAATACCGATCTCCTTGACCCTGCGCTCGGCCATATACGCCGAGAGGCCAAAGAGACCCAGACAGCTGATGATGATGGCCAGTACGGCAAACACCCGCGACAGTTTCCCGATCAGGGCCTCGCTGCGGAACAGGGCATTGAAGTCGTCGTTGACAAAGCTGTATTCAAAGGGATAGCCGGGGTTGTCCTGTTTCAGCACGGCTTCTATCTTCGCCAGCGCCTCATCCGCCCGGCCGCCCGGATGCAGCTTGACATACAGATACCTGGCGCCGCTGCTATCGCAATAGAATAGCACCGGGTCCGGCTTGCCATACATGTCTCCGAATACGAAATCTTTCACAACGCCTACGACCGTCAACGGCGCCTGGCTATCGAACCAGATCCGCTTGCCGACGGCGCTGCCCTTGCCCATCATCTTCGCGAGGGTCTCGGTGACCAGTACGTGCATCGAATCCGCCGCCGGCAGGTCCTGCCGGAAATCCCTGCCCTCCGCCAGCTGCATACCCGCCGTCGCCAGGAAACCCGGCGTTACGCCACGGTAAGAGATCAGGGGAGGAGCCTTCGCATCTTGTCCCTCCCATCTTGCGTCGGCGCCGTTATTGCCGATGCTGAGCGTATTGAACGTGTTGAGTCCGGCATCCTGGACCGCACCTGTTTGAATAAGATCCTGCCGGATCTGCGAAAAATGACTGGTCATCTGCCCCCTTACATTGATTGTCAGCAGGCCATTCATATCATATCCCTGATCCCGGCTGAGGATATGGTCGATCTGCCGGTAGATGATAACGGTGGAGATGATCAGTACCACGGAGATGGTGAATTGCATCACCACCAGTCCCCTGCGGATAATAGACGCTCCGGTGCCTTTCATCGAACTTCGTCGGGGCTGCTTCGACACGCCCCTCCTCGTTCGCAACCTTCGGGGGAACCCTCGGTTGCCCTTGAATACGAAGATGGGATTGAAGCTCGAAAGATACAAGGCAGGATAGCTGCCCGCCACCAGCCCGCAGATCAGGGCAATCGCTGCCAGCGCGCCAATGTGCAACGGCTCCGTCAGCCGCAGCTCCAGCGGTTTTCCGATCAGCAGCGCAAAAGCCGGCATCGCTAAACTGATCAGGATGACACTCAGCATGACCGCCATCAGCGAAAGCACCAGCGCCTCGCCGATGAATTGCCGGATAAGCGCCTTTCTTTCCGCCCCCAGCACCTTCCGCACCCCGACCTCTTTTGAACGCTTGTCGCTCCGCGCCGTTGCCAGGTTCATAAAATTGATACAGGCGATCAGCAGAATGATCCAGGCGATGATGATGAACATCCGCACATAATCGATCCGGCCGCCCACCTGTTTGCCGTCCTCGAAATGATCCCGCAGATGCCAGTCGTTGGCGCTAAAGAGAAAAGCCCGGGCCACCGCGGTGGGCTTCTTCGTCTGGATAAAACCATATAATTTCCGGCTTACCTCGGCAACATTGGCGCCGGGCGCCAGCACGACATAGGTAGTCGTATTATTGGCGCCCCAGGACTCCAAACCTCCATTTTGCTTCCTCTCATTGTAATAGACCTGGAAAGGGATGATCCAGCTTGCCTGCAGCGTAGAGTTCACCGGCAGGTCCCGCATGACTCCCGCCACACGGTACGGCGTCTTGTTGTCCATCTTCAATAGCTGCCCCACGGCCTTCTCCCGGCCAAAGAACTGGCGGGCCATTTTCTCGCTGATCACCACCGACGAAAGATCTCCGGAAGCATTGCCTTCGATGAAGGTCAATCCGAACATCGCGAAAAGCGAAGGATCGGCATATACGCCCCCCTGATAGATCCCCTTATCGCCGAGACTGAACAGCACCTGTTTTTGCTGTATGCGGCACGCGGCGGCGATGCCCGGGACCTCTTTGACGAGGGCGGGCGCCAGCGGAGTCGGCGTCGACCCGAACGTACGCGTCTTACCCTGATAAGTCTGGTTGGTCTGTATATAATAGGTCAGGTCTTTTTTGGGGAGGAACCGATCATAGCTCAGCTCGTCCTCCACCCATAAAAAGATCAGCCCCGCACAGGCGATACCTATTGCGAGGCCGAATATGTTCAGGAAACTATATCCCCTGTTCTTCCACAGATTGCGGAAGGTGATCTTCAGAAAATTGGCTATCATGCCCGAACCGCCTCAATCCCGATGCCATTCTTTAAATCGCTGCTATTCAATACCGAAGCCACCACGGCAGCGCGCCCACTGTCCGTTTTCGAACGTCCGCTGTCCGGCGCCGGCCGCGGGCCCGCGGCCGGCTGGTAGACGCGAAGCGCATCCGCAGCCCCCCAGGGGGACATTAGATCACGGGAAAATACCCAGTTCGGCATACGAAGTCCCGACCTTGTTGATGGCGACGACATATGCCGCCGTCCGCATATCGGGAATGCTCGGATTGGCCTTCCACGCCTCCATGATCTCGCGCGTGGCGGCGCTCATCGTCTCTTCCAACCCGCTATACACCAGGTCCACCTCGTCTGCTCCATGCATGATGAACTCCTTTTCCTTCTGCGTGACCTTCTTGCCCGTGAGTCCTTCGATCTGGCTGAGGATATGCGTATTCATATTCTCGGTGAACCGTTTCTCCATGCGGCCATAACGCACATGGCTCAGGTTCTTCAGCCATTCGAAATACGATACCGTCACACCTCCCGCATTGAGATACATATCGGGCACGACCAGCGTCCCCTTTTTGGCAAAGACCTCGTCAGCCTCCGGCGTGAGCGGGCCGTTGGCGGCCTCCCCGATGATCCTGGCCTTCACCCTGGGCGCATTTTGCCCGTTGATGACATTTTCGAGCGCCGCGGGGATCAGGATATCGCAATCCAGTTCCAATGCCGCGCCGCTGTTGGGAAGATTGGTAGCTCCGGGGAAGTTCAGGATACTGCCCGTCTTCTTCCGGTGCTGAAAGACTTCCTCTTCGTTGAGCCCGTCGGGATGCATGATCGCCCCTTCGAATTCCGCCAGCGCGATGACCTTGGCGCCACCCTCCCGGAAGAACTTGGCGGCATGATAACCGACATTGCCCAACCCCTGCACGACCACCGTCTTGCCTTCGACACCCGGCTTCAGCTTCAGCTTGCTCATCATGTCTTCCATATGACAGACCTCCCGGATACCGTAAAAGACGCCCAGACCCGTAGCTTCCCGGCGGCCACGTACCCCGCCCTGGCTTACCGGCTTGCCCGTAACGCAAGCCAATGCGTCGATCTCGCCCGGGCGCATGCTCATATACGTGTCCAGGATCCAGGCCATCTCCCGCTCGCCCGTTCCATAGTCGGGAGCAGGGACATCCGTACCGGGACCGATAAAATTCTTCTTGATCAGCTCGGAAGTATACCGTCGGGTGATCTTCTCCAGCTCATACGGCGTGTACTTCTTGGGGTCGATGCTGATACCGCCCTTGGCGCCGCCAAAGGGGACATTCACGATGGCGCATTTGTAGGTCATCAGCGCCGCCAGGGCCATGACCTCGTCGAGGTTGACGCTCGGAGCGAAACGAATACCCCCTTTGCAAGGGGTCTTGTGTTGCGAATGCTGAACCCGATAGGCCTTGATGACCTCTATCTTATCGCCGATCTTCACGGGAAAGAACATACGATAAACTGCATTGCATTGCTTGATCTGTTCCAGGATGCCGGGGTCCCAGGTCGTAAAGGCTGCTGCCCTATCAAAGCTCTTCTCAACGGCTTCGAAAAATTTGTATTCCATTTGGCTTGCATTTATTCGGGCCACTCCTTCTTGTGTGACTCAGGAGCAACCCGGTGTTACTATTTAAGCTCTTTTTCAAAACGACTGATCTTCTTGTCCAGCCGGGCCACATAGAGGATCAACCCCAGCAGGATCACCACTACGACGGCAACGACGACATAGATCTTTCCATCGGCCCTGAACTTGTCGGCCATCTCTACCGGCTTGCCCGTAGTGTCTGCCTGCGCCCATAAAGGCATGCTCAAAGCCTGGCATATCAGCAAAAGGATCAGCGTGCGAATTCTTTTATACATTAACCGATTTTTCTTTTTCTAATGATTGTCCTTCGGACGAGTCGCCAACGGCGACTCTTGCTCCCGTTCCGCCAACAGCTGTACCCGGATCCGCAGCGTCGTGATCCAAACGCCCAGCAGGGTCCAGCCCGGTATCGCGCCGGGATAGAACACCGCCCGAAGCCGGGGATCCATCTCGATATTGAACGAATTACCCATCCCCCCGGGATGCAGACTGTCTACCATCCGAGGAACGATCCAGATGGTAGGGAATAACATAGCAAACGCAAAAATATTGTACACCGCCCCGATACGCGCCCGTTTGTCCAGGTCCATGATGGAATTACGCAACACCAGGTAGGCCAGGTAGATCAGCAAAGCAATGGTCGCCCCCAGCTGTTTGGGATCATTGCTCCAAAACGATCCCCAGGTCCATCTTGCCCACACGGAGCCGGTGACCAGTCCCAGCACGCCGAAGAGGATCCCCGTCTTGGCATATTCCAGGGCATAAATGTCATACACATGCTTGTTGGTACGTAAAAATTTGACGGAATAGACCACCGAAACAATAAAGGTGATCATCATAGCCATCCACATCGCCACGTGAAAGTAGAGGTTGCGGATCGTCTCGTTGAGGATCGGCTCGGCAGGTACGCTACCCAGGAATCCGGCCACCACGGTATACAATAACAAGATAACACATACTATTTTCCACCATTTCTGTCGAAGCATACAACTATCTTATTGGTACAAGAGCTCTCCTTATAGAGTGCAAATTTACACATATCAGTCCTTCCATAAAAAAGGAAAAAGAATGATCGCCATTGCGACCAGCAGGATATCCAACCCAAGGATCAAGAGGATCATCGGCCAGAAGCCACCCTGCAACACATTCTCGAAGGCAACCGTGGAAGCCTTGTTGAGCAGCAAAAGCTGCGGGATCACCAGCGGGAAACCCATGATCGCCATCAGGGCCGCGCTCTGCTGCGCCCGCGCCGCGATCGCCGCCAGGAACGTAAAGACCAGGCTCAGGCTGAACCCGCCCAATACACTAAGCAGCACAAACAGCCATAAATGGATCGTGGGATCACCCAGCATCAGCAGGAACAACCCTACGCTTAACAGGCTCATCACCATCATCAGCAGGGCATTGAACAGCAATTTGGAAAGGATGAAATCTCTCGACCCGGCGATCGTGTAGAAGTAGAGCAACCGCTCCTTGCCTTCCTGCAGAAAACTCTTGGCGACGGCATTGACGCAGATAAACAACATCATCATCCAGAACAGGCCTTTCCACACCGGGCCCTCCGGCTCCCACATCGCCAGATGCAGCACGAAAATGGTAGAAGCGACATACAACAACACTCCATAAAAAGTATACTGCTGCCGCACCTCCAGCAAAAGGTCTTTTTTAAATAACGTGAGAATATGGGTAAAGGAGCGTATACCGGCAATTTTGCCGCAAATCTAACCACTAAAACGCAAAGGCGGCCAATGCATATAAATTAGTTACCGGCACCTTGATCCCGGTGGTCGTGTTGACCAGATCTGCCGTCCGCTCGTACCGGCCTTCCAGGCTCCACCGTTTCCAGGCTAGACCGACCACTCCGAAGGCCCCCGGCCGGTACCTGGCTAAATCGACACCCGAACCGAACAGGGGCTGGCGGATCACCGTGCTGTTACTGGCATCGGTATATTTTTGGGAGCTGGTGTTGTTGAATGTCAAAGAGTTGGAAAACCCTATGCCGAGAAAGGGCCGGAAATCGCCCAGGGGATAGGCATACCGTAGCTGGATATTCCCCTTGACCTCCATATAGGCTAATTTGCCGGTATAGACCTGGTAATAATTTTTCTGGAACCGGCCGCTGTTCACGGAAAGATCGTCATATAACGCGTCGATCACCAGCCCCCACCGTTTCCTGTTTTTGCTCCCCGTGGCCGGTTGTATCCAGACCCCCAAACCACCGGTAGGTCCGCTGAAAGCCGGCCAATGGGCATAGGTCGCATCCGTATTTCCCCCGGGTTTCACGGCGGAGTGAAGATACCCCCCAAACACTAAAAGGTTGACCGTGACCCTGCGCCGCTTCCCACCGCCTTCCGATCCGACCCCGCACTGGTTATAGGTGTCGATGAGCTTCTTCAGCGCATTTTCCTCATAGGCCACCGGCACCGGCCGGTCCGCAATCTTCGAGCAGGCAGCGACATAGTCAGCCAGCTGGTACTTATAGACATCGTCCGTAACCACATTGCTGGCGGCGCCATGCACAATCACCCGGTTTTGAATGCGCAGCTGCACCGGCGCCTGTTTCCCCGTTTGTAAAAGGAAATAGATCACATCGGTCGCGTCCCGGTAGCCCCAGAGGGTCAGCCGTCCCGTGGTGATCAGTCGCAAAAAGACCGTAGTATCGTAAGACTTGCCGCTCCAGTTGCCGGCCGTGACGACCGCCGGGTCCTGCGAATACGGATAGAGCGTCACCGTGTAGCTCCGGTACGCTTCGTTTTGTACGGCAAATGCGCTCAGCTGGCTCACTGTATACACGACCCGCTGACCACCTGCGCCGGCCATAAAAACGATCCTGCCCGGATTGGCCACCCACTGCTGCTGATCGATCCGCCCCCGGAGGGTATCACCACCCGTGGTAACAACATACCCATCCTGATAATTTTCCTGCGCCAAAACTTTTAGGGATACCAAACAAGAGAACGATAGCAGGCCAAGGGTCAATTTCATCGCTGGTTTAAATTGAAAAAAATCGTTAAAATTTAACTGGTAGTGCACATCGCGTGCCAGACCCCACATCCTAAGGCAAAGTAAAGTAACAATGCCGGCAACGCGGCTCGTATACGTCTTTTTCTCCTAGCAGGATCTGCCCCGCTAACGTTTTCTTGCGAAAGGAATAGTTGGCAATATTTCCACATTTAACACAAATGGCATGCAACTTGGTTATGTAATCAGCTTTGGCGAGGAGGTAGGGTATCTGTCCAAAAGGCTTGCCCTTGTAGTCCATATCCAGGCCTGCGACGATCACCCGGATACCGCGAAGCGCAAGCTGGTCGCATACTTCGGGCAGTTGGTCATCGAAGAACTGGGCCTCGTCGACCCCTACGACATCGACATCCGAAGCCAGCAGAAGAATGGTCTGGGAATTATCAATAGGCGTTGATTGGATGGCATTCTCATCATGCGATACAATGTCCTGCTCATGATAGCGGGTATCCATGGCAGGCTTGAAGATCTCGACTTTTAAATTGGCAATTTTAGCACGCTTTAGTCTCCTGATCAATTCCTCCGTCTTTCCGGAGAACATCGACCCGCAGATAACCTCGATCCAACCGCGCTTTTCACCCGTCATATGGGGCTCAATGAACATGATACGTGTAAATTAGGTTCGGAATTTGTTATAACTTTATATAATACTTGTATACTAACCCTTAAAGTGCTCTTCGAATTGTACCATGGAACGACTTAAAGAACTGATAATCCAATTGAAAGAGCAGTTTGATCGAAAGGCGGAGCCTTCTCAAATGCTCGAAACGGCTAAACTTTTGCAAGCTGAGTTACAGCTTTTGGCCTCCCAGCCCGTCCCTGCGAAGGTAATGCCGACAAAAATAACGGTAATGATGCCATCGGCATCCAAAATATATGCCGGACAACCGGCAGCCCAGCAAGCCCCTGTCCCGGAGCCACATCGTGAACCCGCTCCCGAACCGCGCAAAGAGCCGGCTCCTGAGCCTCGCCGCGAACCTGCCCCGGCCCGTGATCCGGTAGCGCAACGCAGCAGCGGGGGCAATGTCCCATCCGGAACCAACGCCCCTTCCGGCCTCAATGGCACCGCAAACCTCAACGGGACCACAGCCGCAAACCCCGCCGCCGTCGTCCCGGTCCCCACGGTAAGCGAACCCGAAATTCCCGAAGAGACCATCACCATCACCAAAGCCCCGGAAAGAGGTCAATGGCCTTTTGATCATTTCGCCGAAAAACCTATCGACCGGTTCACTCTTTCCCAACGCGCGCGCGAAGTCAACGACGTCATCGGCAGCGGCACCGCCTCGCTCAACGATAAGCTCAAAAACGACGTGGCGGATCTGAAGTCCGCGCTCAATGATACCCCCGTGCGCGATCTGAGAAAAGCCATTGGCGTCAATGATCGCTATGTCTTTATCAATCAGCTTTTTAGAGGAGACGAGGTCATGTACGAACGCAGCCTCAAGACCATCAACGGGTTCCGCATCCTCCCCGAAGCCGAGTACTGGATGGAAAGAGAGCTCAAAGTGAAACTGGGCTGGGACGAGAACCGCGAAGCTACCCGCCATTTTTATCAGTTGGTCAAAAGACGATTTAGCTGAATATACTTGATGATCCGCTCGGTGGCCCCCCGTTTCGAATACACATAGTCCTTCGCCGCAGCCCCCGCCTCATCGCATTCTTCCGGGTTCTGTAACAAGCGGTTGAAGACTTTTTCCGCCTCCACGGCGCTGTCGATGATCAGGCCGCCACCCCCCTCGACCAGTTCTACCGCCTCGATATATTTCTCGATCACCGGCCCAAAGACCACCGGCTTGCCATACACCGCCGCTTCCAGCACATTGTGCACTCCATCGTCTCCAAAACCGCCCCCGACATAGGCGATCGTCGCATACCGGTATAGCCGTGACAACATCCCGATATTATCTATGATGAGCACATTGGGCTCCGGCCAGCTGCCCTTCCCCGTCAGGCCCGCCGCCGGACCCGCACCGCTCGCCCCGGCTGGACCGCCTACCGGTCCTCTCTCCAATACGGAATACCGCACGGCGTGCCGGAACAGCCGCTCGATCTCCCGCATCCGGTCTTCGCCGATCTCATGCGGCGCTACGATAAACCGCATCTCGGGATGCGTATTGGCATAATGATCCAGCTCCTCCTCGTCTTCCTCCCAGGTGCTGCCCGCGACGACCACCGGCCGGCTACCGCAAAAACCGGCGATCAGGGGCAGCGGCTCCGCCGCTTCGGCAATGGCGATCACCCGGTCGAACCGCGTATCCCCACTTACCGTGACCCGATCCGTTAGCCGCAGACGTCCCAGCAGCGAACGCGAGGCCTCCGTTTGCACAAAAAGATGCGTAAAACATTCGAGCATGTACCGGTGCAACCGGCCATACCAGCGGAAAAAAGGCTGATCGGGCCGGAAGACACCCGAAATAAGCAACACGGGGATCTTTCGCTTCTTCAGCTCCGCCAGATAATAATACCAATAATCGTATTTCACCCACAACACAAGATCCGGCTGCACCAGGTCGATAAAGGCCCGGGAATTGCATGGGCTATCCAATGGCAGATAAAAAATATGATCCGCACCCGCATATCCTTTTTTGGTCGTATAACCGCTGGGAGAAAAAAAACTCAGGACGATACGGCATTCCGGCAGCACCTGCCGCAAACTTTCGATCACCGGACGGCCCTGTTCAAACTCACCCAGGGACGCGCAATGCATCCAGACCACCGGGTATTTTACATGGCCCCCCCCCCCATTTCCACCCGCATCTGCTCGAACAGCCCTCGCCGCCCTTCCAACCACAGCCTCGCTTTCCGGTTCCACGGCGCGATCAGTCGGATGCCCATCTTGTACAAGAACAAAAAAACATGATAAAAGATAATGCTCATTTTATAAACCACATTTTTGCAGTAGGTTTGTGCCCGCTAAAAGAACCTTTTTAAACAGCGAATGAGTACTATGCGGCCCATCCAGATGGTTGATCTAAAACGGCAATATACAAAAATTAAGAGTGAAGTCGACGCCGCTATTCAGGAGGTGCTGGATAGCACCGCCTTTATCAATGGCAAGGCTGTAGCGGATTTCGCGGCCGGCCTCTCCCAATACACAGGATCCCGCCACGTGATCCCCTGCGCCAACGGCACCGACGCCCTGCAGATCGCACTGATGGCGCTGGACCTCCAACCCGGCGACGAAGTCATCACCCCTTCCTTCACCTTTATCGCGACCACCGAAGTCGTCGCCCTGCTCAAACTGAAACCGGTATTCGTAGAAGTCGATCCCAAGACCTTTTGTATCGACCCGGCCGCCATCGAAAAAGCCATCACTCCCCGGACCCGCGCGATCATTCCCGTACACCTCTACGGTCATTCCGCCCCGATGCAGGAGATCATGGCAATAGCGGACAAACATAAACTCTTCGTCATAGAAGACAACGCCCAGGCCATCGGCGGCGACTATCGCTTTGCCGACAAAACGACAAAAAAGACGGGCACCATCGGCACCATCGGCACCACCTCCTTCTTCCCTTCCAAAAATTTGGGCTAAAAATGATTGCGAACCATGGACAGAGCCGTCGTTATTATCACGATCTGGTAGGCTGTAACAGCCGCCTCGACTCCATCCAGGCAGCCGTTTTGAATGTGAAACTGAAAAAACTCGACGAATACATCGCCGCCAGACGTGCCGCCGCCGACTTTTATGACAACGCATTCAAAGCTCACCCTAAGATAACGACGCCGCACCGGGCGCCTTATAGTCATCACGTATTTCACCAATATACGCTTGTCCTCGAAGGCGTCGACCGTAATGGATGCAACGAATTCCTGGCCTCCAGGAACATTCCATCGATGATCTATTATCCGGTGCCTGCCCACCGCCAGCAGATGTTCGCAGGAGTGGGCGGCGGCAATTACCACCTCGAAACCACGGACTGGCTAACGGAAAGGGTCATCTCGCTTCCCATGCATACGGAACTGGATGAAGAGCAGTTGCAGATGGTCAGCGATGCCGTTCTGGAATACGTAAACAACGAATAGACTCAATAACTAAACAAGATCTATATGAAAATTGCAGTGATCGGCACCGGATATGTCGGCCTCGTTTCGGGAACCTGTTTTGCAGAAACAGGGAATGACGTCGTTTGCGTAGACATCGACAGCAACAAAGTGCAAAAGTTATCCAATGGCCAGATCACCATCTACGAACCGGGCCTGGAAAAGCTCTTCCTGCGTAACCTCAAGGAAGAACGACTCCGCTTTACCACCTCCCTCGAAGACGGGATCAGGGACGCCCAGATCATCTTCCTGGCCCTCCCCACGCCCCCCGGCGAAGACGGCTCCGCCGATCTCAAATATATCCTGGGCGTATCCCACGACCTCGGAAAGATCCTCAAAGACTATAAGGTCATCGTCGATAAAAGCACCGTACCCGTAGGTACGGCCGAAAAAGTACACGCGGCTATCAGCAAGAACTACAAAGGCGAGTTCGACGTCGTCTCCAATCCCGAATTCCTCCGGGAAGGCGTGGCCGTCGACGATTTTATGAAACCGGACCGCGTGGTCATCGGCACCTCGTCCGACCGCGCCCGTAAGGTGATGAACGACCTCTATAGCCCCTACGTCCGCCAGGGCAACCCCATTATCTTTATGGACGAACGCTCCGCCGAGCTGACCAAATACGCCGCTAACTCGTTTTTGGCCACCAAGATCACCTTTATGAACGAGATCGCGCTGCTCTGCGAACGCCTGGGCGCCGACGTCGACATGGTCCGCCGCGGTATCGGCAGCGACGAACGCATCGGCAAACGCTTCCTCTTCCCCGGCATCGGCTATGGCGGCTCCTGCTTCCCTAAAGACGTACAGGCTCTCGTGAAATCCTCCCAGGAAGTAGACTACGAATTCCGCATCCTCGACGCCGTCATGGACGTCAACGAAAAACAAAAGCTCCACCTGATGCCCAAGATCAGCAGGTATTTTAAAGGCAACCTCAAAGGGAAACACTTCGCGCTGTGGGGACTGGCCTTCAAGCCGAACACCGACGATATCCGGGAAGCCCCGGCCCTCTATATGATCGACGCCCTTGTCAAAGAAGGCGCCACCATAAGCGTATTCGACCCCGAAGCCATGAACAATGTCAAAAACCTCATCGGCAACAAAGTCACCTACGCGGAGAGCCAGTATGAAGCGCTCGAAGGCGCCGACGCCCTCATCATCGCCACGGAGTGGAACGAATTCCGGACTCCCAACTTCCTCAAGATCGTAACTTCGCTGAAGAACAAAGTGATCTTCGACGGCCGCAATCTTTTCGATATCGCCGCCATCCGGGAACTGGGCTTCTATTATGAAAGCATCGGCCGCGCACCGGCTGTCCCTTCGAAAAATAATTAAAAACAGCGTAACACCATGAGCAAACAGCGTGTACTGATCACCGGCGCAGCAGGATTCCTTGGATCACATCTCTGTGACCGATTCATTGCCGAAGGCTACCATGTCATCGGCATGGACAACCTGATCACCGGTGACCTGCGGAATATCGAACACCTCTTCAAACAGGAACAGTTCGAATTCTATCACCACGATGTCAGCAAATTCATTCACGTCCCGGGTGAACTGAAATATGTTCTCCATTTCGCCTCTCCCGCCAGCCCTATCGACTACTTGAAAATACCCATCCAGACCCTTAAGGTAGGTTCCCTCGGCACCCACAATTGCCTGGGCCTGGCCAAGGCAAAAAATGCCCGGATGTTGATCGCCTCTACTTCGGAGATCTATGGCGACCCCCTGGTCCATCCTCAAACCGAAGAATACTGGGGCAATGTGAACCCCATTGGCCCCCGCGGCGTTTACGACGAAGCTAAAAGGTTCCAGGAAGCCATGACCATGGCCTATCATAATTTCCATGGCCTCGAAACCCGCATCGTCCGCATCTTCAATACTTACGGACCCCGCATGCGGCTCAACGACGGCCGCGCCCTGCCCGCCTTTATCGGCCAGGCCCTGCGTGGCGAAGACCTCACCGTCTTCGGCGACGGCAGCCAGACCCGCTCCTTCTGTTATGTCGACGATCTCGTGGAAGGCATCTACCGCCTCCTGCTGAGCGACTACCACATGCCGGTGAACATCGGCAACCCGTCCGAGATCACCTTGAAACAATTCGCGGAAGAGGTCATCGCCCTCACCGGCACCAAACAAAAGATCGTTTACAAACCCCTCCCCGTCGACGACCCTAAACAGCGCCGGCCCGACATCACCCGCGCTAAAGAGATCTTGAACTGGGAACCGAAGGTCGAACGCCGTGTTGGACTTAAAAAGACCTACGAATATTTCCAATCCCTGCCGCCCGAAGAATGGGCCCGGCAACCAAAAGAATTCGTCAGCAGAAGCTAATAAACATACCGAAAAACGACAATGAACGAATCCAGGATCTACGAAGACCTTCTCGCGAAAAAAGCTAAACTGGCCGTGATCGGGTTGGGATACGTGGGACTGCCCATCGCCCTCGAGTTCGCCCGGAAGATTTCCGTCATCGGTTTCGATATCAACGCCAAACGCATCGCCATGATGCGCCAGGGCATCGACCCCAGCAAAGAGGTCGGGGCCGCCGAATTCAAAAACCGCGACATCATTTTTACCGACGACCTCGAAGTGCTCAAACAGGCCCGCTTCTTCATCGTCGCCGTGCCCACCCCCGTGGATAAGTACAATGTTCCCGATCTAAAACCCCTCATTGGCGCCTCCACCACCGTGGGAAAAGCGCTAAAAAAAGGCGACTATGTCGTGTACGAGTCCACGACCTACCCCGGTTGCACGGAAGAAGACTGCCTGCCCCTGCTGGAAAAACACTCCGACCTGCACCTCGACAAAGCCGAGTTCAGCCTCGGCTACTCGCCCGAACGCATCAACCCCGGGGATAAAAAACATACCCTTCGCACCGTGGTCAAAGTGGTGTCGGGCAATACCCCCACCGCGCTCGACGAGATCGCCAGGACCTATGACCTCGTAGTCGACGCCGGCACCCACCGCGCCCCCTCGATCAAAGTGGCCGAAGCCAGCAAGATCGTCGAGAACACCCAGCGCGATCTCAACATCGCCCTGATGAACGAATTGTCGCTTATCTTCGACCGCATGGGGATCAATACCTATGATGTCATCGAAGCCGCCGGCACTAAATGGAATTTTCTCAAATTCCAGCCCGGTCTCGTAGGCGGCCACTGCATCGGCATCGACCCCTATTACCTGACGCACAAAGCGGCGGCGCTGGGCTACGAATCCAAGGTCATCGCCTCCTCGCGCTACATCAACGACGACATGGCCCGCTACGTCGCCCGCAAGATCATCACCCATGTCCTGCGTATCTCGGGTGAGCCAAAGGTCCTCGTGAAAGGCGTGACGTTCAAGGAAAATGTAAGCGATATCCGCAACTCCCGCATCGTCGACACGGTCAAGGAATTGCTGGCGTTCAATATCAAGGTAGACGTCGAAGACCCCTATGCGGAAGAGGAAGAAGTGCAGGAGGAATATGGCCTTCATCTGGCCCGGAAACTGTCCACGGACTATGACGCCGTGATCGTCACCGTGCCCCATTCCCAATATAAAGATCTCGACGACGCCTATTTTTCATCGATCACCCGGGAAGGCGCCCTCGTCGCCGACCTCAAGGGCATTTATAAGGGTAAGATCACAAGTAGAAAATACTGGAGCTTATAATGGCAGCATTTAAAAAGACGATACTCATCACCGGCGGCGCCGGATTCATCGGCTCACACGTGGTCCGCCTCTTCGTTACGAAATATCCCGGCTATCGCATCGTCAACCTCGATGCGTTGACCTATGCCGGAAATCTGGCGAACCTCAAGGATGTCCAAACCGCACCGAACTACACCTTTGAAAAAGGCGATATCACGGACGAGACCCGGATCAAAGCCCTCTTCGACCAATATGCCTTCGACGCTGTTATCCACCTGGCCGCCGAAAGCCATGTCGACCGGTCCATCATGGACCCCCTGGCCTTTGTCCGCACCAATGTAATGGGTACCGCCAACCTCCTCCATATCGCCAGCAAAGCCTGGAAAGACGCCCCCCAGGGAAAACTCTTCTATCATGTGTCCACGGACGAAGTCTATGGCTCGCTGGGCGCCCAGGGATTCTTTACCGAAGAGACGCCCTATGACCCCCGCTCCCCCTATTCCGCGTCCAAGGCTTCTTCAGACCATTTCGTGATGGCCTGGTATCATACCTACGGCATGCCCGTGATCCTCTCCAATTGCTCCAATAACTATGGCAGCAACCATTTCCCGGAGAAGCTGATCCCGCTGATGATCAACAACATCCTCCATAATAAACCCCTGCCTGTCTACGGCAAGGGCGAGAACGTCCGCGACTGGCTCTTCGTCGACGACCACGCCCGGGCCATCGATACCATCTTCCACAAAGGAAAGATCGGCGAGAAATACAATATCGGCGGTTTCAACGAATGGAAGAACATCGATATCGTCCATCTGCTTTGCGGCATCATGGATAAGAAATTGAACCGCCCGCCGGGAACCTCGGCCGGACTGATTACCTTTGTAAAAGATCGGCCCGGTCACGATCTCCGCTATGCCATCGACGCGACCAAACTCAACCGCGAGTTGGGCTGGACACCTTCCCTCCAATTCGAAGAAGGGCTGGAAAAAACGGTCGACTGGTACCTGGCGCATCAGGACTGGGTAAAGGAAGTGACCTCCGGCGATTATCAGAAATATTATACCGAACAATACAGTAAACGATAAGGAATGCCTTTCAAGACGAGCGAGATCCCCGGCCTGATGATCTTTGAACCCGCGATATTTAAAGACGACCGCGGCTATTTTTTTGAATCCTATAACGAAGAGCTCTTTCGCAGACAAGGCATCGACATCCGTTTCGTACAGGATAACCAATCGTTTTCCCGGTATGGCGTGATCCGCGGCCTGCACTATCAGCTGGAACCCTATGCCCAGGCCAAACTCATCCGCGTCCTCCAGGGCCGGGTGCTGGATATCGCCGTCGACATCCGCAAGGGCTCCCCTACGTATGGCAGACACGTAAGCATCGAGCTCTCCGCGGAGAACAAATTACAATTCCTGATCCCGCCGGGTTTCGCCCACGGTTTTTCCGTGCTCAGCGAGACCGCGGAGCTGGCTTATAAATGTGACAACTTCTATAGCAAGGAAAGTGAAGCAGGCATCCGGTATGACACGCCCGGGCTCGATATCGACTGGCAGATACCTGCCGACAAGATCATCGTGTCGCCCAAAGACCTCGAATTACCTAACCTAAGCGACTGTCGCAATACCTTTAATTACAAAGGCTAGTGAAAAAGATCCTTGTCACCGGCGCAAACGGCCAGCTGGGCCGCGAACTGCAGGCCCTGGCCGGCCAGCATCCTGCATTGGAATTTGAATTTACCGACCGTTCCACTTTGCCCATTGACAACCCCGCAGCCATCAACGATTTTTTCGCCGCCCACCCACCTGCCTGGTGCATCAACTGCGCCGCCTATACCGCGGTGGACAAGGCCGAGAGCGATAAAGCCAATGCCTTTCGCATCAATGGCGATGCCCCGGGCTGGCTCGCCAACGCCTGCCGCAATACCGGCGCCCGGCTCATCCATATCTCCACCGACTATGTGTTCCCCGGCAGCTCGGCCATCCCGCTAAAGGAGAACGATACCACCGGCCCCATCAACGTCTACGGCGCTTCCAAGCTGGAAGGCGAACGCCGCGCCATCGAGCAATACCCCGACGGCACCCTCATTATCCGCACCGCCTGGGTCTATTCGGAATACGGCAATAACTTCGTGAAAACGATGATCCGGCTGATGCGGGAAAAACCGGCTATCAACGTCGTCGACGATCAGATTGGCTCCCCGACTTACGCCGCCGACCTCGCCGCCGCCGTCCTCCAGATCGTCGATGCCACC
>Ga0206897_1112_pt1 | contig 18427 bp, 17 predicted proteins | sample Alteio_BWOrgHeat_49_FD_152972 | JGI IMG/M metagenome (GOLD analysis project Ga0206897, IMG submission 152972) | Enriched cells from forest soil in Barre Woods Harvard Forest LTER site, Petersham, Massachusetts, United States -... | ecosystem: Environmental > Terrestrial > Soil > Temperate forest >... | reverse complement strand
AGTCTATCCCGTCAACTACCTGTATCTTGTGTCCCTTGATTGATGGAACCTCTAAAAGAAAATTTGCCAGTCTTTTCTTGGTCTCACCTGGACCAAATATTACAATATTATCAGCGTCTCTTATCAAAGTTGAAATTGCACTCTGGACAACTTTGAAAAAATCTTGTATATTGAATTTAGACTGGTATCTCTTTCCGCTTGCACCAGAATACATGTTTGGCAAAAGTTTGAGATGTGTCCCACTTAATCTTCCCAGGCCGCAGTCTGTTGTATCTATTGCAACAAGAAGAAACGTACTACTGTCTTTTTTTCCAAAGATCAGTTTTTGTTCAATGTCACTCCAACTTTTCTTGACAAGTGTAACTGCATCACCGATTTTTAATGTCAGAGAATGGTGCGATCCCTTGCTTACTGATGGATTGTCTGACTCTGCTATTGTGCCCTGTACTCGTAGTCTGTCAACTACTTCATCAATGGAAATTTTTTCAACATCAAGTGCTATGCGAATCTTGATTCTTTCTCCCTTGTCAGGTCTTGAAAAATCCTTTTCTTGTTTGACAGTCCGTGATGTGTCCCCAGTCACCCTGTCTCCTTTGGCTATCACACGTCGTAGTGTAAAGAGATCATCTGATTCCTCTGGTATGAGGGCAATTGCATTGTCATCTATTTTTTTAATAATCAATCTAATACCTTTACAGAACTATAATAAAAAAAGAAAAGTAATCTAGTTTGTTAACTCGTCAGTCTTGGATTCCTTCTTTTCTTCTGCCTTTTTTCTCAAATAATTCTGGACCCATTCCTGTGTTATGACTCCAGATTCAGTCAAGTTAACAAGCGTATTGGTTGAAGCCTCACCCACTACTTTGCCCGTGTTTCTTCTCACCTGTCTCCATTTTAGATTCGTATTGCCGCTTTTTGACGAGTATATGATACCAAGTACCTCTTTTGCGTTTACAAAAGTCATGTCTCGAATCTTTTTTAAAGTAACCTTGTCTGCAGCCTCTACATAAATTGGACCAGGCGTTGTCTCACGTTCTGGGAACACTTCGTAATCCTCCAAGTAACTTTCAGGAATAAACGAGTTACAGGTGCTTAGGATTACAAACTTCCTAAAACTTTCAAGAGAACACGTTGCATCTATTGCTACCATTTGTGTAAACAATGCTCTCGCCTTTTATCAAGCTTCTTGAAAGACTCAAGTAGGAACAAACAAGATTGTTAGCTGCAGGCGTTGATGACCAAATCCCTTTGATTTGATGAGAAGGATCTTGAGTTCTGAGCCTGCACTGGATTTTTATCGATAAATGATTCTATTGTTATCATGAAATCATACACTGAATATCTTACATATAATATTCCATCAAAACGAGGATTTGTAAATATCACACCAGAGGTAAGAAAAATAATTCAAAAAAGTGGAGTCAAAGAAGGTCTCTGTCTTGTCAATGCAATGCACATTACTGCAAGTGTCTTCATTAATGATAACGAGAGTGGATTACATCAAGACTATGAAAAGTGGCTAGAAGAGATCGCACCACACGAACCCATATCACAATATCAACACAACAATACTGGAGAAGACAATGCCGATGCACATTTGAAGAGACAAATAATGGGAAGAGAAGTTGTAGTGGCTATAACAAAAGGCCAACTTGATTTTGGTCCATGGGAGCAGATATTCTATGGAGAATTTGATGGCAAGAGACCAAAACGTGTTCTAGTTAAAGTGATAGGCGAATAGATTTTAGGATAAAGAGCCTCGCTTCTGGGCTCCTTCTTCTAGTGGTTTTAGCTTGAAGCTCTGTTCATGATTTTGAGCACCATGACTGCATTTTACGCAACCTACCTTGAATCCATTGCTGTCCTTTACAAAAGTCTCGCAACCACAAAAACAAGTCATTTGATTTTATGCTCCGTCTCTCTGATATAACTTATTTCAATTAGTTCTTGCAGCAATTTCCGCGTGGAATGTCATTATCATGCGGACATTTTCTTGGATGCTTGAGCATTGTACATAGCGCATCTGTGAATTGTGCGTTCATGTGGTGCTCTATGCCGCAAACCATCTCCTCGTCAATGTCCACCTTTAGGGCACTATCCATTAGCACCTCAAGCAACCTGCTATTTCGCATCATGTTAGAACCTATCTCTTCACCGTTCTTGGTAAGCGATACTCCACTTTTGTTATAATTTACAAGCTTTGACTCGTTTAGTTTCTTTAGCATCTGAACTACACTTGGCTGCCTTACGTTTAGCATCTTGGCAATGGTGCTAATTTTTACGGGATTCCCATCTTCTTTGATATGCCATATTGCCTTGAGATACATCTCGACATGTTCTGCTTCTGCAGTTCCAACAAACAAGACTTCTTGATCTTTCATAACTGATATCTCACTTGCCTGATTTTACATCTTTTGATTCTTTTAGCAAATATTCAAAATATTCACGGGCAAAGCCTGCCAAGCCTGAATGGTCTGCCCATATGGCTACTGCTTCCTTTGTTCCTGTAGTGCCAAGCTCCTCACCAAGAAGCAAAACCACATATCTTTTGTCAGAAATTATTCCTCCACCAAAGAGACCTTTCTTTACTTTTACCGTTGCTAGCCTTGATAATGATTTTAACGTGTCGCCTTCAACATCTTCTGAAACTAGAATTGTAATGTCTACTCCGCTGTCATGCAATAATCTAATCTTTGGCAAGGCTTCCTTTGCCAATTCTTCTGCAACTTTGGGAATGGCAATCATGACCTCATTTCTACATGAATCTACCATCTCGAGGATCTTTGTTGCAATGTTTATCACACCTGAAATTATCCAAATGTCTGGACGCTCGCTTATCCCGCTCTGCTCATAAAGTGGAGTGAGTTCCTTGAGTACGATATTTTCATTATTTCTAAATTCAGTCTCAAACTGTTGCTTTGATGTCTGGATTGCAGTGGCAGGCGATTTTGCAAAATATTGAGTAGGTCTTGAATCATCAGAACCTATCCATCCCTTCTCCTCCAGGGTGCCTAGAACCTCATAAATTTTTGAGTATGGCACACCGGATTTCTGACTAAGATCAGAGGCAGTAATGGGACCTGTTTTTAAAAGTGAAGAATATGTGTTGATTTCATAACTTGTGAGGCCTATCTTTTCCAGTGATTTTCTTGCCTTGTCAGAGAGACTCATCTCTATGATCGAAGGCTCTTTTGATATATATGTCTAGGATCGAGTTTTTCATGAGGGATGATCTACCTATTCATCTGGTGTCTAGTAGGAAATTGATTAAATACTATCTCCTAAGATATGCGTATAAGACATGGAATTAATTCAGATATCTAATCAGAAGACTCCTACTCTAGGAAAGAAATCAACTATAAGATTTACCCAGAGTATCTGTCCTGAATGTAACATGATACTTGACGCAGAGGTCTTTGAGAGAGATGGCAAGGTCTTCATGACAAAGACTTGTCCAACACACGGAGAATGCGAAGAACTCTATTTTGGCTCTTATGACATGTACAAAAAATTCAGTACCTACTGGATTGACGGAAAAGGTGCACATGCTCCAAACGTAATGATTGACAAATGCTCTTGTCCTAACAACTGTGGTCTGTGCTCTAATCACTTGTCCCACAGTGGACTAGCAAACATGATAGTTACAAACAGATGTGATCTTACATGCTGGTACTGCTTCTTCTATGTAAAGAAAGGACTTGAAGGTGCATACATGTATGAGCCATCACAAGACCAAGTAAGAGCAATGATGAAGACATTACGAGCAGAAAGACCAATTCCCGGTAACTCAATGCAGATTACTGGTGGTGAACCAATGCTCAGAGAAGATATCGTTGATGTTATCAAAATAATGAAAGAAGAAGGTGTTGATCACATCCAGATGAACACAAACGGAATCAGATTTGCACTCGACCCAGAAGCAATGAGAGAAGTAAGACTAGCAGGTGTAAACAATCTTTATCTAAGTTTTGACGGTGTAACTCCAAGAACAAATCCAAAGAACCACTGGGAAATTCCATATGCACTAGAGAGTGCAAGAAAGACAGGAACCACCGTAGTATTTGTTCCAACCGTTATCAAATCAATCAATGACCATGAACTAGGTCCAATTATCAGATATGCTCAAAAGAATCTAGATGTTGTCCATGCAGTAAACTTTCAACCAGTATCATTGACTGGAAGAATGGGCAAGAAAGAACGTGAAAAATACCGTATCACAATACCCGACTGCATACAAAGAATTGAAGAACAGACACAAGGTGAAGTAACAGTAGATGACTGGTTCCCAGTTCCAAGTTGCATGCCTCTAACAAACGTAATTGAAGCATTCTCTAGCAAACCAAAGTATGAACTCTCAATCCACTTTGCATGTGGTGCAGGAACATACATCTTTGAAGATGCAGAGACAAAGAAGTTTGTACCATTGACAAGATTTGCAGACATTCAGGGAATGTTAGAACTCTTTGAAGACAAGGCAGAGGAAATCAAGTCTGGAAAGAACAAATATTTCACAATGCTCGAAGTAGTAAGAAAACTCTCAAGCTTTATCGATAAAAAGAAACAGCCAGCAGGTCTTGACTTGGCAAAGATGTTCGGTAGCATCTTGATGAAGAGATCATTCAACTCTGTAGGTTCATGGCATGTCAAGGGATTATTCTTGGGCATGATGCACTTCCAGGACAAGTACAATGAAGACCTTGAAAGACTCCAAAGATGTGACATTCACTATCTTACACCAGACTTGAGAATCGTTCCATTCTGTGCCTTTAATGTGATTCCAGAATGGTATAGAGACAGAATCCAAAAGAAATATTCCATATCTGTAGAAGAATGGGAGAAGCGTGTTGGAGTAAAACTCGAAGATGGTCTATACAGAGGAATCATGAGAAGAGGTTCAGGTGACGAGCTTGCAGCAGGCTGTGCAAAGAGCCAGATGATGCATGAAGCATCACAAGCCTTGTCTTAGAAAAATCATTTTCTAACTTTTCATCTAATACCTTAATAGAAGTTAATCTAGATTTTCTGTATGTTGAAAATACTGATTGTTTCACCAACATACCAAGGAATTGGGGGAGTTGCAAGACATGTTCAAGGGTTGGTGAATTTCTTGAAACAAAATGGACATCAAGTGGATGTAATATCATCTGAAAATACATTTACAATTCCGGTTAGAAAATTAAAAAATCCGAGTTTTATGATATCTTCTTTTTTGAAGACTCGCTTTATGAAAAATTATGATATTGTACATGCACAAAATCCTCCTGCTGCTCTTGCACTAAAAGGTGTACATGCCAAAAAAATTCTTTCCTTACATGGAGTACATCATGAACAGGTGGAGCTACTACATGGAAATACAGTAGGTGAAGTGGCAAAAGGTTTTGAAAAACATGCCTTGGGTTGGGCTGATACGATAACAGTTTCATCAAAAGAATTGTATGAACATTATGCAAAAATTGGATACAAAGTACAGTATCTTCCAAACGCAATTGATATCTCATCTATACCTACTGGTGTCGATCGGAGATATGAAAAACAGGTAACATATGCTGCGAGAATGTCAAAAGAAAAAGGTATATTGGATATACTCAAAATGACTGAAAAATTACCAGAAGATATCCATCTTTTACTTTTAGGTAGTGGACCTGAGGAAAAGCTCGTGGAAAAAACATGCAAGAACAAGAAAAACCTTCATTTTCTTGGATATCAAGAAAAAGAAAAAACTATTGAAATCATACGTGGATCTGATATTGTTATACAGCCTTCTATAATGGAAGGAGCACTAAGCTATACCCGATTGGAGGCTATGGCTTGTAAAGTACCTCTCATCTCAACAATTGCAGGAGGTAGTAGGGATGCTTTACGCCATCTAGAAAATGCATATCTTGTAAAACCCAATAACCCTGATGATCTACTGAATGCAATTTTTGAATTAATGTCTGATGATAAGAAACGAAAAGAATTGGCAGAAAATGCATTCAAGACTGTACAAGAATATGATTGGAAAGTTATAGGTAAAAGATATCTCAAGTTATACAATGAGATTTTAAATGGGTCGTAATAATAGATATATATGCAAATATTCAAAAATAAAATAATTCTCATAACTGAAGGAGCAGATTCAATAGGTGAAGTACTCGTAAAAAAAGCCATTTTAGATGGCACAAAAAAACCAATTGATATCAAATTATATTTTAAAAATCTTAAATCAATTTCAAAAGATGAAGTAGTAACAATGTTGAAGAAAATTTATTGATATTCTTTTGTTATGAATTTCATTATCACTGGTGGAGCAGGGTTCATTGGAAGTCATCTTGCAGAATATCTTTCAAGTAAAGGTCACTCGGTTAAAATAATAGATAATCTTTGTAGCGGTAAATTAGCAAATCTTGCTAAAGTACAAGATCAAATAGACTTTTTCAAATTAGATATCCTAAATTATGATGAAATACGAAAAATAATCAAAGATGCTGATGGCATTTTTCATCAAGCTGCTCTTACTTCAGTTCATGATTCTTTTTTAAAACCAAAGGAATATGAGCACGTCAATGTAAAGGGTACAGAAAATATTCTAAGAGTTGCAAAGGAATTTAAAATTAAAGTAGTGTTTGCAAGTAGCGCCAGTGTTTATGGTAATCCAAAAAAAATTCCAATAAAAGAAGATTCAATTAGAAAACCACTTAATCCATATGGAAAAACCAAAGTAAAGGCAGAAAATCTTGTTTTCAAATATATCAAGATGGGAGTTTCTGTTCTAGTATTACGATACTTTAATGTATATGGAATTCGTCAGAACCCGTCATACGCTGGAGTAATAACAAAATTTCTTGCTAATATTAAAGTCAAAAAACCACTGGTAATTCATGGTGATGGTCAACAAGTACGAGATTTTGTATCTATAGATGATATAGTACAAGCCAATTTTCTTGCAATGAGCAGTAACATTGATCATGCCATTCTAAATATTGGTTCGGGAATTCCTATGTCCATTGATGAACTTGCAAATATGATAATTGATGTGTCTGGTTTTAAGATAAAATTACTTCATGATGATGCCCAGAAAGGTGATATTAGATTCAGTTTGGCAGATATTAGATTGGCAAAAGAAGTGTTAGAATGGAAACCAAAAACAAATCTAGAAAGTTGGCTAAAATCTACAATAAAAAGTAATACATGAATTATTGTAAAGTAATGTTGAATTTCTCATAATTAATTCTAAATACTTTCATATGATATTTGTAACCATGTTCTGATGAATCAAAGATCTCTGTCAAGTATGGATATTTTTCTTTATGATAAAATATATCATTGATGAACGGTGGAATTCTTTTGGAATCGTCAATTACAATATCTGTCAATCCATTATATTTTCCATATTTCAAGTATGATTCTAACGAATCAAATGTATCTGTTGAAATCTGTTTGGGTCCAGTGGGTATCAATTTACTTTCAACTGGAAATGCCAAATTCTTCATTTCTGCTATTGGAATGTATTGTGATGCTGTAGAGTACGGGTTAATTCCAGAAGTTGAATTGACTAAATAATATGACAAGATTAACGCTTCTTTCTCTCTTTCAATATCTATACTCCTAAAGTGAAGGAAGAGAGTGGAAGACAGTAAAATACCTACAATTAGTAAAATCAGAAATGTGTTATGATAATTAATTTTGTTTTTAAATGATTTTATCGCAAATAATGATAAAACAGCAAATAGGGGAAAAACTGGATATACATATCTTGTATCTGGGGCAAAGGAAAAGTAGGCATAAAATGCAGCCAGTAGTAAGAAAGTAATAACAACTAATATTGTAATCATTTCCTTGTTTTTGGTCCTAAATATCAAAAATGTTCCAAGTGGTACAAAAAATATGAAAATTGGAATAAATGTAGAACCAAATAACATAAGAAAAGTTTTCAGACCTGATAAAAATTGGGTCAAAAGATGACTGTGAGAAGATGTTATGTTGTCTACTCCGTTTGAAAGACGGGTTGTCAATGAACCTCCGGATGAATTTTCTATTCTAAATATCTCCATTGGAATTATTAATAAAAGAAATGTGGATATTGCAATTGCATATTTTATTATGACTTTTCCTTCTTTTCTATGTCGTACAAAAAACATGATTGAAAGAGCTATGAACAAAATCAAACCCTCGGGTCGTACTAGTGTGGCAAACCCTGTTATTCCAAATGAGATATAAATGAATTTCTTTTTTGAACTAGTAAAAAATAATATTGCAACAGTTATCAAAAAAATATAGAAAGGTTCAGTTATTCCTTGTATGGAATTTTGTATAATGTGTGGTTCAAATACGAATATCGAAGCTCCTACTATAGCTAATTGCCTCTCAAAATACCTCCTACATAACAAATAGACTGGTATTATGGTTAAAACAGAAATTGAAATTGTAATCAATCTTTGCAAAACCATATAATCAATGAAATTATTATAATGGAAAATAGAAAAGAAAATAGAAAGTAAAATAGGCCATCCGTTATTTGCAAGATCACTTCCTATTGGCAAGTGTCCTAAAATGGAAGTATCAGTAGCATACAAAAAATATCTTAAAGCATCAAGCGTTAGAGGTATTTTCCATGGAACATAATATAGCCTTATGAATAGTGATACAAATCCAACAATCAAAAGTGCAATATACGGTTTTTGAATAAAAAATTCTAATTTTGTTTCAATGAATTTGGTATATTTTTTTGATTCAATAAACAGAATATCTTTTTCTGATATGATGGAAGGAGATTCTGTTTGTTTATTTTCATTTTGATATGTTGCTTCTTGATTCTTTTCCATGTGGGAATTTTTTCTAGAAACTAGAGAAACTATGAAAAACCAAACGGCCTCCGATGATGCTGCCAAAACTAATGATGCAGCAACACCATTAACTCCGTATAACTTTCCTAGTATAAGAATGCCTGAGATCTGAGATACAAGATAAATTCCAGATCCAATTAACATTATCTTGCTTTTCTCTCCACCTAAAAATTTTGATATATACATAAAGTTTACAGTTATTGGTATTATCGCTAAACTGAGAATTTGTACAACTTGAACAGCTTCTGTAAATTTTGGAAAGAAAATAGGTATTACCTTTGGAGCTAAGACCAGACCTATTATTGCTATTACAACAGATATTATTATTGTATATCTTTTTAATTTTTTGTTAGGGTTTCCACTAGCGTCATGAGGCAATACATATTGATATACAATTGATGGCAACAAACTAATTAAAGAAAGAAATTGTATGCCCAATTGATAATTCCCAAGTAAAGAAAATCCTAACATTGGTCCAATTATTAATTTATCAGTATTACCGCTAAATGTTTTTGAAAGATCATTAACATAATTGTTTACCATGAAACCCCATCGCGATCTAAGAATGGAAAAGTCTACTTTTGATTCTCTAAAACCCTTGTATATTCTGATAAAATAGGGAAAAAATGAAAGAGCATATCCAAGGATTACTCCCTCATATCCAATCCAATAATAGAAACTAACTGCAAACCAAACAAAAAGAATTTTTTGTATTATAATTTGCTTGGAATAGTCCTTGTATAATTTTCTCCCTAAAATATCTCCAACTGCAAGACTGAATATGACATACCCGATGATAAACAAACTCACTCCAAAATTAAAGAAAAGAAAGAAAACTACAATTGAAGATATGATGCTAGCAATTAGTGTGACAAAATAAACAGTAGCATGCACTTTTTCACCTTTAGCACCATAAACTATGATGGTTCCACCTGCTCCCAGCAATGAAATAGATGATGCTATGCTTGCTATTGATACGTAATAGCTTACTACTCCGTAATCTTTTGTTCCTAACAAAGCTGCAATATAAAACCAAAATATGCCTGATATTCCACTTGATATTAAATTCCCTAATCCTAATGTGGCTAAATCCTTGAATTTCTCCTTTAATGCTACTATTTTCTTTCTAGCGCTAGTCATATGATGCTGATGATATCCATACGAACATGTTTAATTCAATATCTCTCTCTTACCACGTTGACAAGAGAATAAAGAATTAATGATGTCATTAATAACATTGTACCAAAAATTGTAGATCCAATTCCTATCAAAGAAATATTAGTAATGATTTGTCTAGTTGCAGTAAATTCTTGTATTGTCCATATGATGAAGAATAGACCTACTGCAAGGAAAATAATTCCTGGAAGGCCGTAGAACTTTAGTGGATGTTCTATTGATATAAATTTCATTGTACCCATTAGAACTGACGCGCCATGTGATACTGGATTATGTGTAGATGTATCTCCTTCATACGAAACTGTTATAGGAACTTCTTTAATTCTAAGACCGAGTTTATTTGCCTTGATGAGAATCTCAGTTGAAACTCCCATTCCAAATTCAGATGGGGTTAGTTCGTTGATTACCTTTATACTGTATGCTCTAAAGCCACTCTGAGAATCTGTTAATTTTGACTCAATCGAAGTATTTGCAACTGCTGTAATTGCCTTTATCCCAGCTTTTCTATATCCAGGTACTTGACTATCATCATTATTTAAAAATCTTGAACCTATTACAATATCTGCTTCATTCTTTTCTATTGGCTCCGCTACCATACTAATGTCTTCAACACGATGTTGACCATCTGCATCAAAAGTTACTAGTATATCTGATTTTAGCTCCTTGGCCTTTGAAAAGATTGATCTAATTGCAGCGCCATAACCAAGATTTTTTGAATGGTTCACCACTATTGCTCCCATTTTCTCTGCAATCTCAGATGTCAAATCTGTGGAACCATCATTGCAAATTATTATTGTATCTGTGATTTTTTTTAATTTAAGAATAATTGCAGCTATGTTTTTTTCCTCATTGTATGCTGGAAGTCCTATGACAATTTTCAAATTTTTCTTATCACTTTATTACAGTGCGGTATTAAGGTTAATATACTATGAGTCGAACCGATTAACCTTTTATGTTTAAAATTTCTTCATAAATTGAAACAATATCATTTGTCATTTTTTCTATATTGAATTTTTCTTTTACACTAGCATATCCATTATTTGCTAAGAAGGATATTTTCTCTTTGTCATTTAATAACATGATAATTGATTTAGTTAATTCTTCAATATCATCTACAGGTACTAAAATCCCGGAATTTTCATGTTGTATGACATACGGTATGCCGGCAGTGTTTGTACTTACTGCTGTTTTTTTACATGCAAACCCTTCTAATGGTGTCAAGGGTGATAACTCCCATCTTGAAGGTAAAACTAAAAACTCGCATGCATGATATGCTGATATTACGTCTTCTCTTGGAGGATTCTCTATAATTTTCACCTGTTTGTCTATTTTCAATTTGTTTATGATATCTAACATTTCATTTTTGAAACCAAAATTGGCTCCCATTATCACAAGTTTTACATTATTAAATCTAATATCTTTACAAACTTTCGAGAATGCTTGGAGAAGTATATCCACTCCCTTTACTTTGTCAAATCTACCAACGAATAAGATTATTCTGTCAGAAATTTTATATTTTGACTTAAAATCTATCTCTGTTTTTTGTAATGAGTCCATATCAATACCATTAGGAACTAAAACAATTTTCTCTCTCTTTACCAAAGTGGAAAAGTCAAATATTTCATACTCGTTTGCAGCTATTACTATAGAAGCTTGATTCATTATGAATCGTAAAATGGGTTTTTGAAACTTATATGCCATTCTTTTGAAAATACCGCCTTTGACTATGTCAGGATGAGTGGTTAATCCTCCATAATCACTTAGCACAAGGGGGATTTTTTCAAATTTTGATAAAAGTGCTGAAGCAAACGACTGGAATGCTCTTATGCCAACCGCGTGTATGATGTCTGGTTTATCATTTCTTATTTGAGAGTATATCTTAGGATTACACAGAAATAAGAATATGTGAAATAAAACATGACTTCTCTTAATAGCAAATTTTTCTACTCTCTCAAACCGTGGGAGATTTTTATCAAAAAATATAGAACTTCCTGAAAAATTAAGATCTGTAGTATAGATGGTCACATCATGATTAAGTCTTCCAAGTCTTCTTGCTAAATTAACACTAAAGATTAAGATTCCTCCAAATTGTGTTGCAGGCAATGAAGCTGGACACGTTATGGCTATTTTCATTTAGATGTGAATGTGAAAGATTCGTATTTTAATCATGAGATAACTCGTCCATGTAAGCAATTTTTTTCTCCATGTTTGATTTCCTAGCAAGCTGCATTATCTTAGCCTGTATTAACAAGTCATTTTCAAAGTTGTAGTTTCCTTCAATCCCTAAAACCTCTTTACAGAATGCGTTTATCATTAGCAAGAAATGATCACTTGGTTCCACATTTATTTGAGAATTTGTATCGTTACTGTTTAAGAAAATGGTACTGGGCATATTAGGAGGTATTGCATATGCTCTCTTTAATTCTGCAATTCCTTTTGTTCCCCAAATTTTGTAATTAGCTTGATAATAATGTTCAAAACTAAACGAAATATGTGCAACTTTATCTGAGTTAAAAAAGAGAGACAGATGACCTTTTACATCAACCTGCTTATCGTTATCTTTGTACAAATTACATATTGCTCCCAAAGGTTCTTCATTCATAACTAATCTGCTAGCATAAATTGGATAACATCCCGTTTCATTCAAAACTCCACCCCCTAGACTAGCGTTATATCTTATATCAGTTGAAGAAACTGGTGGAAAACCATAAGATCCATTAAAGCTAAAAACATTACCCAAAATTTCATTATGAATCAACTCTGATATTTTCTTGTGTTGTGGATGAAATCTAAACATGAATGCTTCCATTAGTCTCACCTTGTTTCGTTGGGATGCTTCAACCATTTTTAATGCTGAAGCATATGATGTGGTTGATGACTTCTCACAAAGAATATGTTTTCCTGCCTCTGCCGCCTTTAACACCCATTCTTCGTGTAATCCAATTGGTAATGATATGTATACTGCATCTATATCATCACTCTCAACAACTTCTTCATAAGATGCATGTTTTTCACAATTGAACTTCTTGCAAAATTCCTTTCCCTTTTCATGAGATCTACTACCTATTATTTTTAATTCAGCATATTCTGAATTCAAAATTGCTGGCATCATAGATCTTTCTGAAATACGTGAACATCCTAAAACGCCGAATCTGATTTTGTTCATAGTAGCAATAATTTCGGATTCATTCTATAATACGGAAATTATTCCTCTTATGTGGGGGCTGACCAAATTCTCATATTTTAGCATCTGCTTAATCTGATAAAGAGTCATCCAAATGAATGAATCCGGAATTTCTATTTCTTCGCTGTCATCAAGTTCTACTATCATATTATAATTTGATTTTTGATGAAATCTACCTCCATCTTCTGATTGCCATTTAGCATACACGACTTTGTCTTTTTTGGGCTCATCAAAATATTTGGCAAACAAAGGTTTCGAACCTCCATGTTCTTTTAACAAGTTGCTAGTTGTTGCCTGGAGAGTAGGAGAAATTTGTAATTTACCAATATTTCCAGGCTCTGCTTTTGCCTGAACTAAATAATGTGGCACTCCGTTAACTCTTTTCATTAATACACCTAGAATTCCTCCGGGGTTTTTAGCTATGATTGGTTGCATCCATCCCTTGGGTCCAACTTCACGATCAAAAGTATTACGTGCCTTTACTCCTATGATCTCAAAAAATCCACCGCTTTCATGACGGATATTTCCAGATTTTTTATCCACTGTCCATTTATCCAACTCATTAATGCCTATTTCTTCTACTACCATATCGCACTGCTCTCTTTTTTTTGTAAACCAATTCATAATGTATTGAAAATCATGAAATTGATTGTCATCTCTAATTGCATGTAACATTACTTCTACCCTAGACTTGACATCCTCATTTACAGGATATCCATGTTTCTCTAAAATTGATATTATCTCATCATTGACAGACATTATCTGCGATACTACACCCTGCTGTAGTTATATGTTTTAATCTATTAATCATCATATTTGACGTCACTAGTCATACAAAGTGTTGATTAATTTTAAATAATAAGACTGAAAATTCGATATATGTCTAAGATAAAGAATTTTTCATTAGAGGGAGTAAAAGTCTTTGAACTGGATAAATTAGCAGATGAAAGAGGTAGTTTTACTGAAATAATGCGAATGGATTGGAAAGATCTATTTGGAGACGAAAAAATCCAACAATCCAATCTTTCTATAACCTATCCTGGAATGATTCGCGCATGGCATAGACATGCACGTGGTCAAATTGATTATTATGTAGTTGCTAAAGGAGCTGTGAAAATATGTGCATATGATGATGATAAAAATTCCAAGACCTTTGGACAGTTAATTGAAATTGTAGCTACTGGTGAAAAGCTCCAAGTAGTAAGAATGCCGGGACATTATTGGCATGGAGTAAAAACCATTGGTACCGATATATCCATTCTGGCATATTTCATAAATAACTTGTATGACTACAAATCTCCTGATGAAGAAAGACGTCCATGGAATGATGAAAAAAATAATAGATCCTAGAACAGGTGTGGCTTATGACTGGAATAAACCACCCCACAAGTGATTGATGATGCATCTTCTTGTAACTGGGGGTCTGGGATTCATTGGAAGTAATTTTATTCTTTATTTGAAGAAGAATTTTCCAGATGTAAAAATTACTAATCTTGATGCAGGTCTAATGGGTTCAAACGAAAAAAACCTTGTTGATATTGAAAACGATAAAAATTATAGATTAGTGTGGGGAAATATCAATGACAAAAAATTAGTTGAGCGATTAATTGACGTGGATGGAGTTGTAAATTTTGCAGCTGAATCTCATGTTGACAGAAGCATCCATGATTCCAAACCATTCTTAGAATCTAATATAATGGGAGTTTACACTATTTTGGATGTAATTAGAGAACACAAGAAAAAAGTTAGATTTATTCAAGTATCAACTGATGAAGTTTTTGGAAGTCTAAGTAAAGGGTCAGCAAAAGAAGAGGATGTTTTCAGACCTTCTAATCCTTATTCTGCATCCAAGGCAGCAGCAGAAATGATAGCTCATTCATATTTGAAAACTTATGATATGGATATACTGATTACTAGATGCACCAATAATTTTGGACCTAGACAATTTCCTGAAAAGTTTATTCCAAAAACTATAATCCGTGCCGAAAGAAACATGAAAATCCCAATTTATGGAAGTGGAAATAATATAAGAGATTGGCTTTATGTTGAAGATCACTGTGATGCAATTGCTAAAGTACTCATGCATGGAAAAACTGGAGAATCTTACAACATATCTAGTTCAAATGAACTTACCAATATTCAACTAGCAGAAAAAATTCTTGAAATGTTAGGTAAACCCAAAGATTTGGTATATAGAGAAGAGGACAGACCAGGGCATGATTTCAGGTACAGCCTAGATTCTTCAAAAATTAGGAATCAAATGGGATGGAAACCAAAATACAAATTTGACGAGGAGCTACAAAATACTATCCAATGGTATCAAGCGAATCATTCTTGGTGGGAGGAATTGGCAACAGAAGAAATGTTAGATCCTACACCATGGAAAAAATATAGGTAGAAATGATATCATGAAAGGAATCATACTTCACGGGGGGTTTGGAACTAGGCTTAGACCTTTTACTTATACCAGGCCAAAACAACTACTTCCAATCGCTAATGTACCAATGTCACAATGTGGGTTAAACTCTTTGAAAAATGCTGGAATAAATGATATCGCAATAATAATTGGCGGTGAAAATTCGTACAAAGTTAAAGACTATTATGGAAATGGAGAAAAATTTGGAGTCAAGATAACATACGTAGAGCAAGATTATCCAAAGGGTATATCGCATGCCATTGGATTGTGTCAAGATTTTGTTGACACTGATAAATTTGCAGTCTTTTTAGGTGATAATATTTTATTAAAAGATATTAGTCAGAGTGTAAAAGATTTTGAAAAAGGTGATGAAGCTGCAAGAATACTACTCTGTGAAGTCTCTAATCCCTCACAATTTGGAGTGGCTCAACTTTCTTCAGATGGTTCACTAGTCAAAATAGTTGAGAAACCAAAAAATCCACCTACTAACTTGGCAGTTATAGGAATTTATTTTCTTACCACATCAATATTTGAGGTAATAGCAAATCTAAAACCATCATGGAGAAATGAGCTAGAAATCACAGATGCATTACAGGTGTTGTTAGAATCTAAACAAAAAATTTCATATGATGTCATAACACATTATTGGAAAGATACAGGAACTCCAAGTGATATAATTGATGCAAATAAAATACTCTTGTCTCAAATGGAGCCTTATTTCTTTGGTATAAGAGAGGATCAGGTCATCATAAAAGGCAACGTTATGGTCGGAAAAGGAACTACAATTAGAAAAGGTGTTACAATAGAAGGACCTGTAATTATAGGAGAAAATTGTATAATAGGTGATGGGGCTTACTTGGGACCAAATACTAGTATTGGTAATAATTGTAAAATTAATTCTTGCAGTATAAATAATTCCATAGTAATGGATGGCTGTGAAATATCTTGTGGATTAAAAATTAGTGAGAGTATCATATCTTATAACACTACAATCAAATCTAATTCTCCAAAGAATACTATCTTTACTCTGGGTGAAGATAACAAAATCTTGTTATGATATTACTTTAGATTATCACATTTGACTCAAAAGTTGTCCTAAAATCTAACTATTGTTTAATATGGTGAAAGATATCTAGTCACACTATAAAGTTGAGTAATGGTATGAATAAAGAAAACAATGTAAAAAATAACGATACACTTGTGAGTATAATTATCTTAAATTATAATGGCGGGAAACATCTGATAGACTGTATAGATTCAGTAAGCAATACAGAGGGGTGCAAATTCGAAATAATTCTAATTGATAATAATTCATCTGATAATAGTCATATTCTATGTAAAGAGAAATTTCCTCAAATTACATTAATACAAAATAAAGAAAACCTTGGAATGAGTGCAAGGAACACCGGTATTAAAGCTGCCAAGGGAGATTATGTTGTATTCTTAGACTCGGATACACAAGTTAAGAGCGACTGGTTAAAAATTTTCATTGACTCTTATAAAACACATGGGGATGGACTTTATCAACCTAAATTACTTGAAAAGGAAAGACATGAAATTATCAACAGCGCTGGAAATATGATAAATGTATTTGGTTTGGCCTATTCTAGAGGCAAAGGTGAAATTGATAGTGGCCAATATGATAAATTTGAAACTGTAAGTTATACAGCTGGTGCTTGTACATTTACATCAAACTCAATTATGGCAAAAATTGGAGATATTGATGAAATATTTTTTGCATATCATGATGATGTAGATTACGGCTGGAGAGCACAATCACTTGATATAAAATCGTTCTATGAACCAAGAGTAGTAGTGTATCATTATGGAAGTCCAACTATACAATGGTCGCCTTTCAAATTCCTTCTTCTAGAGAGAAATCGTTGGATATGCTTACTTACATTGTATTCTAGATGGACCACGGTGAAAATTTTTCCATTTCTTGTTGTAGTAGAAATTGGAATGCTTGGTTTTTTCTTGAAAAAGAAGATGGGAATTACAAAACTTAGATCATTATATTCATTGATTAGATTAAGTAGTAAAATTGAACACCGACATAAGATGATGATGGAAAAAAGAAAGATTTCTGATAAGGAAGTTGTTAAAAGATTCGTCGATAATTTTTGGCTACCTCTTAATACTACAGATAAGCATTTGGCAATCCAAGTAAATTCATTCGTATCGCTCCTGGCATCTTGGACTAGGCGATTAATATGAAGAGGATATGACATGAAAAAGATCTTTATTTTAGGCATAGGTGGTCTGGCTGGATCAAAACTTGTAAAACTTGCCAAAAATAAATTTGAGATATATGGCAGCTATAATCTTAGGAATCCAGAATTTGATTTTGTCAAGAGTATGAAACTAGATATCACTGATACTAGTAAATTAAAAGAAACTCTTACTAACATTAGACCGGATATCATACTAAATACTTGTGCTATAAGTAGTGTTGATTATTGTGAAAATCATAAAGATGAGGCCAAGAAAATAAACATAGATGTAGTGAAAGATATGGTTTCGGTATCTGACTCTATAGGTTCAAAATTTGTGCACCTCTCTTCAGATTCTGTTTTTGATGGTACAAAGAAAACTCCCTATAAAGAAGATGACATGCCAAAACCAATCAATTTCTATGGGTATACTAAAACGGAAAGCGAAAAAATCGTATTAGCAAATCCTAGAAATCTTGTTGTTCGTGCAAGCGTCCTTTACGGTTGGTTGGAAAAAAAACTTGCTTCTATTCCATCAAGTTCTATGAAACCAACAAATTTTGCACAATGGCTAATTAACAAACTTAATGCTGGCGAAGAAGTAAAAATTATT
>Ga0206897_1109_pt1 | contig 18827 bp, 22 predicted proteins | sample Alteio_BWOrgHeat_49_FD_152972 | JGI IMG/M metagenome (GOLD analysis project Ga0206897, IMG submission 152972) | Enriched cells from forest soil in Barre Woods Harvard Forest LTER site, Petersham, Massachusetts, United States -... | ecosystem: Environmental > Terrestrial > Soil > Temperate forest >... | reverse complement strand
CATCAGTACGTCGATGACCCTGTTCAACCCAACCATCGACGACGACGCCGGGTAGAGGCAGTAGTGAGTGCGGGCAACGGTATCGACCAAACGGCACGTATTGTTGTGAAGGAACGAACCATTGATCAGCCAGTTCAAGATCGATAAAGTTTCATAAGCAATGATGGCCCAGATACCGCCAATGCTGACGGAATTGAGCGTCATAGCCGCAAGCTCGCGAAGGCTTAAACTTCTCTTGGGGGAATGAAGGTGGAGAGGTCTTTTGTGGACTTGTTCCATCATTTGAGTCGAGCTCCATGTAAGAGTTATTGCGGGGCTTTTTACCGCGCTACCTCATTAGAGTGGCGTTCAATCGTGCTCTTTTTGTGGCGCGGGAGCCCCTTTTCCCCAATCTTTATGGGCACTTTATGCGACCCAACTTTTTTCCATCATCTTCCTTACGTTACTCGGCATTTATTTTGGCGTCATGTCTGGCGAAGCTGCTACTGCATCCGATTGAATCTCTGCCGGCGTTGCGCGATTCTTTTTTACCTTCCGTTTTCTGAGATGCAAAAGTTGTGCGAACTTTAATTTCTGCATTTTTCTATCTCGCTGCTTCTGCAGATCTTTTTTTGCTGGTGAAATCTGCTCGCGATCGTGCGCTTTCCTTGATCGCGCGGCAAACAAAGCATAAAGCCCTAAACCACTACCTGCGACGACCAACGGCGATGCCCGCCCCATACCGCGGCCCGCACTGCGATCACGCATAGAATAAAGAAACGGCGTTGGATGAGAAAAGAAACCGGCCGCCCCATGCATCATGATCCCATGCATAATAGCTTCAGACATAAAACCAGATTTGCTTCCGGATTGTTCATGCCCATAAACATGCACATGTTCATGCTGCGATGTGTGCATAGAGTTTTCGTTTTCTCGTTCGCCCATGGATTCGCCATCCTCTCTCGCAACAACACCCTCATGGGTTGTTCCGCGATATTCCGCCATCCCTCCCACAATGGCTGCTGATAGACCAACACCATCTTGAGGTGGTTGACCACCACTTGTGGGCACAACGATAGAACCCTCAACGACGCCATCCGCACTGGGGCCTTCCGTCCGCTGTTTGAGGGCCTCTTCTTCCTCGTGCTGATGCGAATGCAATTTTGCTTCGGTTTCGCGCAGATATTGCTCGCGCTCTCTGGCTTCGCGCCTTCTTTCGCGGCGACGGGTTTCTTCCTCGCTCCGCTCGCGACCTCTTCTGACGCTTTCTATGCGTTCGTTCTCAAGGCGCGCTCTTTCGAGCCGTTCGCTTTCCTGCCGCTGACGCTCTTCCTGACGGCGCGCGTCCTCGATCACTCCGCGTTCCTGTATCATTCCCTGCTCCTGAATTTGTTTTTCTTGCAGCAATACATTTTGCATGGCCTGTTCCTCTTGTTGTTTGGTTTTCATAACTTCAGCTTCGGTCGTTACAACCTGTTCGGCCAAAATAGCTTCGCCGGTTGTTTCATAAGGCCGAAAATCAGACCATGCGGAGATGCCCCTTTTCTTAAAGCGACGATCTGTTTCGGGATAAATGTGCGGTTCCGCCGGATGTTCGAGCACCTCTTCGGCAAGAACGGATTCGCCCGTGGTTTCATACGGCAAGGAATCAGATAATTCCGAAAGCCCTCTTTTTTTAAAGCGACGGTCTGTCTCCGGATAAAAGGGGGCTTCCTCCTCCAATTTCTGTTCCGCGCTCTTTGTTTCGGATGCAGCGAGAACGCCTCCCAACGCAGCGACTTCAGCTGCTGTTTTGGCAGCATGCATCGGATCTTTCAGCGCTGTGGGACGATGCGGCACACTCGAACCCAGAGGCAGGATCATGTCAGGTGCGTTCTCGCCGCCTCCGACCAAATCTCTCTCTTCATTGTGTTCGATGTGGATAGGTCGAATGGATTTCGGATAGCGATCGCTAAATTGGTTGATAAAAGGCGGCAAAGGCTGACAAATTATCATTATGCCTGCCCTCACAGCTATATCGTCGAGCCTTGGCGGTTCTTCCCGCCCTGTAAAAATACAACGGCGCAAAATACCTTTCACACTGTCAAAGGTGGCAATGACGGCAGACTCTTGCGGTTCTGGAAAGGCCATCGGCGTTAGCCGGGATGGCGATATGGATATGCGCAAAAGAACGCCCGGCATCGGTTCCACGGTTGGAATCGCGCCGATAATATCGCGGATATATTCCGCCATTTCCTTGGCCTGAGCTTCCCACCCCGACAGCTTCGGCCACACGGTAGCGATGTCTGCCATGCTGCGGCGTTTATCGAGCTTGATATCTTTCGTAAAAGGATAATTTTCAGTCAGAGCTATAATATATTTCTTCATCATCGAACTTAGTTTTTGTTGTTCGACAACAACCGCCCCCTCACCTTCGTACGGGAAGGAGGTATCTGTTTTTTGAGGAAGGGGAAGCATAGGGTTCATGGATGACTCTTTATAAAAACATCGATTTTATTAGCCGTTTGAAGATGAATTATCCTGCAAGCGTTGACGCATGAGGGTTAAAAGATTGTCGATTTTTCCGCCATCGCGCTGAATGATCGAACTGTATTCCTGACGCTGTGTTACGCTCTGACTGACACCTTCGATCACCACGTCAACGATGAGTGGCTTGCCATCCTCCTGACGTACGCGCCAATCGATTGATGTGGGCGCCGCGCCGCCCGGATGCTGGACCTCGCTGCTTACGACTGTGTCCTTATCATTTTCCTGACGCGCGCTTTTAACTCGGAAACTTTCGCCCGAATAAAAACTCAGACGATCGCCATACGTCTTCAGCACGAGACCTTCAAACAAGCGCATATATTCTTGCTGCTGATCTGAGGTAATTGTGTCCCAGGTGCGGCCGATAACAAAGTGGCCCATTGTCTTAAGGTCAAAAGCTTCGTGCAGAAGATCGCGATATTTGCTCGAACGCTGCTGCTGCGTAAGATTCTTATTCGCGATTACCGTGATCGCCTGATTGCCAAGATCCTGAATGAATTTTCCGGCCGGTGTTTGCTGCGCCTGTTCCGGTGTCGATGCCGAATTTGGGGTGGATGTTTCCTCGGCCAATACGGAGACAGCCACACCCCCCACAACCATAAAGCCCAGGATGAACGCGAAAAAGAGTATGCGTAGTGTTGCTTGCATGACCGTCCTCAAAGAGTTGCCAAAACCTCGCTAAACCCCAATAAAACACGGGTATCGTGACAAAATGGGGGCGCCGAAAAACACTTTCGTTTTTTACATATCGTTTATAAAAAACCCATTCGTTTTGCATAGTGGTTTGATGCGTTGCAGTGCGAAATTTCTTTCGACGGTTGGCCACACTTTAATCTTCAGGAGATTTCCATGAAACACCCTTTGATCACGATGAGCTTGCTCGCACTGTTTGGTACAATCATAACAGTGGCCCCTCTTCCAGCGCAGGCCGAGAATAGCAGCGTTGAGGCTGCGATTAGAAGTTACGGCGATCTCGGCGTGTTTTATCAGGCCTTGCTTAACACCGGCGTCATCAATGAAATGAATGAGAATGAACGCTACACGATCTTCGCGCCAACCGATGCGGCATTCACACAGATCGAGCGGCAGAATTATCCCTGTTTCTATTCGGTGCAATGCCGCCCGCAGATCGCCGTTTTACTTCGCAACCACATCATCGTTGGGCGCTATGACCTGAAGGAATTAGTGACATATGGTGGTGGCATTCGTGCAGGTGGCGCGGCGCGTCTCTATGTTGAAGAGCCTTTTGTGGGCGATTACACGGTCGATGGCCGCAAGATCCTCAGCAAGGGCGAAGTCGCGGGTAACATCATCTATCGCATTGATGGTGTCATCACAAACCCGCAAGAGCTGACTCAATTCCAGACTGTCAGCTATGTTCCATCAGGCGATAGCGTGACGACAGAAAAAACGGTCACGCGCAAAACCTATCGCTCTGGTTTACCGGAAACCTATCCTGCCGGCACGATGGGAACGATCGCCAACCCAGCCGACGATTCAAGCCAAACAACAACTGTCATTCGCAGTTACACGACTCAGTCGCAGTAAAAGCTGCACTGAAAGGGAACGCCGCTCTTGCCATGGGGCGGCGTTCCATTTCTACCCGAGCATCCTCTTACAATAAAAAGGAAGTACATGAATAATCCAACCACCCGATCTGCCGCTGTATTTGTTGTTATTTTAGCCGTTATCCTTTTAGCCTACAGCATTCTGACGATGCCGGACCACCGCACAACAACTGAAAAGGTGGGTGATGCTATCCACGACCTGCCGCAAGGCGTTGATAAAGCCTCGCGCCAATTGGAAGACCGCACACCGGGCCAAAAACTGGGTGATCAAATTAAAGATAATACTGAAGCTCGATAAAAGCCCTTTTCGGTCTTTCTTTACATTTCTTTTTATGCCCAGCGCCTTATGGTAGGATTATCCGGTACCAGCCCTAAGGGGCAGACAACAACAGGCGCGCTATGAGTCTTCTTCATTCAGATACTCAATCCCAGAACTCGCCGCAAAGTTCGGCAGAGAATGATGACTCTTTCAATCAAGAGCGTGAACGCATTCACCGGAAGGTATTGTCCTCTGTATCGCATGATTTAAAAACGCCTCTTGCCTCCATTATTGGCTCGCTTGAGATATACGAGCGCATGAAAGACAAGCTGCCTGCAGATAGACAGCGGGCCTTAATTCAAGTTGCCTTGCAGGAAGCCTATCGGCTCGATTCTTTCGTCACGAATATTCTTGATATGGCCAAACTTGAAAGCAGCACTGTTAAGTTACAGAGCGAGGCTATCGAAATTGGTTCCGTCATCAAAAACTGCACGATGCGTCTGACCAATCGACTCAAAGACTGCACCGTGAATATCAATCCCGCCTCCGGCCCGTGCGAGGGGTTTGCGGACTCAGCGCTTCTTAACCGCGTTATAGGGCTGATACTCGATAACGCCGTTAAATACGGCGGTCGTCCACCCATCATTGACATCGAATTTGGGAACGACACGGACCAAATAGCTTTTATCGAAATTCGTGATAACGGCGCTGGCGTTCCGGACCCGCAAATGGAAAAGATTTTTATGAAGTACACGCGTTTCGCCAAAGAAGATCAGCAAAGTGCCGGCACCGGCCTTGGTCTATCTATCGGGCGTGAAATTATGCGACTGCTTGGCGGCGATTTAACGGTCAAAAACAATCCTAACGGGGGCGCCATCTTTACAATGCGTTTCCCGCTCACACAGCAAAGCGCACGCCTCACCTAAGAGGGCCGTCCGGTCTCACCGAATCCTAAACGCGGCGGGACCGAAGTCTCAAGCCCACATTACTCTACTCTTCCTGCGTTCCTTTAACGGTCAACAAATCTTTGACCGATTTCACACCACTCACTTGATTGGCAAGTCTGACGGCTTCCGATTCCTGACTCTTTGTGTCCACAGAACCACTCAATTGAACGGATCCGTGATCGGTTTCAACGCTGACCTGCATCGCTTTAAGCTGCTGGTTTGCGAGAAGCGCCGATTTAACTTTGGTCGTTATGGTCGCATCATCAACGTATTGCCCCGTTGTTTCACCGAAAGCCAGAGATGAGGCCCCAAGTGAAAGGGTGAGAAGAGATATCGCGGCGAGTTGGGTTAGATTACGCATGGCTAACTCCTTTGCCTGAGGGTTAAAGTCGACTTTTACACAATAAATTATCGCCACCATTTTGGCATTCATACGGCAGTCCATGAAGAAAATTATATTTTTACAAATTACTTACCCTGTTTATCTCCAACCCATTCCCTTTTTTATGGTCGGAGGCCAATTCATATTTATCGGTCCTTTATTTCACGCTCACCGCACTCATATAGTTTCTTAAGTTCAAATCACTCATTTTGTGAGTGTCTGCCGGTGGCAGTTATTTTCTTAACTGACTTACAAAAAGGAGACTTCCATGAACCAGGAACAAATCAAGGGCCAATTCGATCAGCTCAAAGGCAAGATTAAACAAACCTGGGGTCGCCTTAGCGATGACGACATTGCTCTTTACAACGGTCATCAGGATGAGTTTTTCGGCAAGGTCGAAGAAGTATATGGGATCGCAAAAGAAGAAGCACAGGAACGTTTGAGAGATTTACAAGAGTCCGGCAGCAATCGCGCTGCGTAACGGTTGACTTGGCCCTCGGGCAGAACTATCGCATCGGGACGTAGTTCTATCGGCCGGTCTGGGAAACGCCGCCTTTCCATGGGGCGGCGTTTTTCATTGGAGAATAAAGTCTCCGCTTTATTTTCTTCAAACCATTAATCATCTAACTCATTCAAAGGTAAAACGAAAACGGGTGTCGCGGGCGCGTTGACTCACAATGCATAAAAGCCTTATAAAACAAGGAGTTTTTAAGAGTATCACAGTGGAATAATTGATGAATTCTTTATCTCCGACAGGCAAATTTCAGAGAGAGCGGATCAGTTTTTTTACTGAGATGCTTTCGCGTCCTGCCTTTCAAGTCTCGGTTAAATCGAGCAGCAACCCGTTCGCGCTCAGTCGACATTTAGCCGTACAGGCACAAATCAATAACCGATGGTCCATGCCGTGTAGTTATCTTGCACCCGGTTTTTCCCTGCCACAACAATTGGCTAATTTTATCCGCGAACCGAGCAGCAGACATCTGCCTCTCGATCAAGTCAATTCGAAGTTCGATGGCTTTCTGGAAGCCAATCGCCAGGAAGCCATGCACGAAATTGGCACGCGCGCCATTGAGATGGCAAAAATCCACTTTCGTCTTGGAAATGGTGACGTGCCCCTTGCCACAACCGGCAACAGAAACAGCATAATGAATGGCTCGCAAATACATTTCCACGTTATTGCTCCTCGTGAGTCCTATTTTCCATTGGGAGCCGATAAGCGTCTTATGCATGATGAAATAAATCTTGAACCTCTCGCCGATTTATACGCGGACGCCTTGGTCATAAGCCTGGGTGACGGCGACGGCACAAAAACGCAAGAAAAATGTGAAACACTTTGTGCACAAGACGGCCGCCGCCCCGTAGGCGTTGTGTCGCAAGACCTCGTTCCGGATGAGGATAATGAAGTTCTCAAACGTCTTCAAAACACCCGGGGGCCAAACGGTGAAAGGCCACTTAAAGACATCACAACACGTGAGACCGGTGATTTTCTGGTCCCCGGGTATATTCGGGAGATAACCCTCAAAGCAATTCAAAAACTAAAAGATGATCCTGACCGGCTGGCACGCTGGATTGCATCCGGCAAAAAAGTCGTTTTCGAGAGCCTCGGCTTGACGTTTCATAACCTCTATCCTGAAGAACGTCGCCAGTTCCTCGCCAATATTACAGAATTTGCCACCCAACATATCGCCGAAGGCGGAAAAGTTAAAGTTGTTCTCGGTGTTGATGAAACGAAAAACGAAAAACTTTTAATAGACGCCTATGACGATCCTTCCCTCAGTCAGTTCGACGCCCAAAGCTTTATTCATCAGAAAGCAAATGTCCTAAATATCGTGGGCTTTGATTATTCCTTTGTCGACTGGGAAAGAGATTTCGATTCCCTCAATAACCCTGAAAGCCGTATTGAAAGAAATGTCATCTTCACAAAAACCCATCTATGCCGCGTAGGAAGAGGAGAGTTTTCGTATGAAGAAGGCGAAAAAATGAACCAGGCCATCCGTTATGCCTTCGATCGCGCGACGCTTAACGATATTTATCAAGAAGCGGGTTGGGAATTTGCAGGCAGTCTTCCGTCGAGATTGGATGACCCTGAAATCCAAATGGGCTGGCATATTTTAGATCTCGCCGCCTAAGCCGCTTTTGCGAGCTGGCTCAATTTCTCCGCCAATATATCCGGGTGAATGGGTTTACTCATATATTCGTCCATCCCCGCTTCCAGACAATGGTCGCGATCACCGGCAAGAGCGTGGGCCGTGACACCGATGATAAAATGACGGAAGCCTTTAGTGTTTTCGAGAGCCCGAATACGGCGCGTCGCTTCATATCCGTCCATATCCTGCATCTGAACGTCCATCAGAATGGCGGTGTAAGGCGTTTTTCTTTCTTCAATTTTCTGAATGGCCTCGGCGCCACTGCGCGTTACTTCAGCAACGTAACCCAGATGCTCGAGCATCATCGTCGCCACCATAATATTGGGGAAATAATCTTCGACAACTAAAACGGTTCCACGCATTGAGCCAGCCGCCGCTGGACTAAGAGCAACCGGCGCTTTTTTCTCTTTCTCGAGCTGGAGTGGCAGAGAAAGCGTAAAGGTCGAACCCTTACCAGGCGCACTCATCACCACGATGTCGCCACCCATCAATTGGGCAAGCGACTGCGAAATTGACAGGCCCAATCCCGAACCCCCAAAACGGCGCGAAATTGTTTGATCGGCCTGGACGAATTTATCAAAAACAACCGACAGTTTCTCAGGCGCAATGCCGACACCGGTATCGGCAACAGTTATTTGAATTCTCGCCTTTCCTTCACTCAGCGGCTCTTGTTTTGCCACAACAGAAATGCCTCCCGTGCTGGTAAATTTTAGGGCATTGCCAATGAGGTTAACCAAAATCTGCTGCACGCGCGACGGATCGCCCAAATAGCTCTGGGTGCCGATATTGTTAACGAGTGACAGATCTAGGTTTTTGTCGGACGCCTGATTGTCAAAGATTGCATGCAATTTTGTAAAAATATCTTCAACAGTGAAAGATCTAAGCTCCAATTCAATTTGCCCGGATTCGACGCGGCTAATATCCAGCAAATCATTCACGAGTCGCAGTAGAACATCGGCATTGGCATGAAGCGTTTCCACCATTTCGCACTGTTTGGGATCAAGCGATGTTTCTAATTGCAGCAGATGAGACAAACCAATGACGGCGTTCATTGGCGTACGAATTTCGTGACTCATGGTCGCAAGAAAGTCGGTTTTAGCCTGATTGGCAGCTTCGGCTTTTTCTTTAGCAAGCGCGAGCTCTTGCTGCTGACGTTCGTTCTCGCGAATAAAATAATTTAATTCTTCCTCACGTTCTTTCTGCGCCGTAATATCGGTGTGAGTACCGACGAGGCGTTGAATTTTTCCATTTTCATCCCATATACCAATGCCGCGCGACATAACCCAGACCCAGTGGCCGTCCTTGTGGCGAATACGGAAGATGTTGCAATAAGTGGGGATCTCGCGCTCCATATATTGGCGCATAATCTCATGGCCCGATATAATTTCGTCAGGATGGAGGAGATAATAAAAATCCTCATGGCGCAGACCAAGCTCTTTCGACGTATAGCCGAGCATGGCCTGATAGGAATCTGAATACTCGATCGTCCCCTCAGGAACATTGTAATCGAAGACACCATCATTGATGCCATTGAGTATAACTGAAAAAATTTCTTCGTTCTTGCGAATTTTTTCTTCAGTGCGGGTATTCTTAGCAATAAGGGAGAAGATGATGAGGTTGGCGACAACCAGTGCACCCAAACCCAAAATGCCCCCCATAAACAAAGTCCACAAATAAGTCTTCTGCTTGTCTTTCGCCGTTTGTAGACGTTCATCGAGTAACCGGGTTTCATTGGCGCTGAATACATCAAAAGCGCGCCGGACATCGGCAACGGCCTGTTTGGAATCTGTTTCAGCCGCTTTCATCGAATAGACGTTCAGTCGTCCCCTGCGCAAATCGTCGATATGGGTTGCGCTTAAACGTTTAAGATTATCTACATTACTGTGTAGCGAGGCGATCAGCGCTTGTTGTTCAGGATTATCGGAGACAAGATTGCTGAGGTCGTCGAGTTTTTCGTTTAAATCTCTGCGCGCTTTGTTATAGGCAATCAAATAGCGCTGATACCCTGTCAGCATATAGTCTTTTTCGCCATCGGCCATATCAACGGCATCGATTAACGTAACTCGCGCCTGACGCAAAACTTCATAGCTATGAATGATCCAGTCATTTGAATGTTTGTTAATTCTAGACTGGTTGTAAATGACGAGCGTAAAGCCTTCCAACAACAGGCAGGAAATTAAAAACATAATCAGAAAATATTTCTTCGTGGGGGCAGGCGAAGAAAACATGTGATCTCTTGTTATCTAAATGTGACAAACGATACGGTAATATTGCCTAATATTTGCTCGCACTCAACCATATCAGTTCATGTGGTTGTTTTATAAGTAAAAGCAGACGGACGATTATTAATTTCTGGGCGGCAAAGGGCGGTCAAGCAATCCATCAACGAACGCGTCCACTATATTGCCGAGATGAGAAAAAGCGGGAAAATGTTGTTGTAGAATATTGGGCCCGCCACGCAGCCGCCCCAAATGCGCCAACGTCACCCATATAAACGATGCTGTAAGAACAATCGCAAAAATCGTCAACACGACAACGGCCACATCCGAAGCCAACCCATGCTGCGTTAGTTCCCAATAGGCTTCATAAAACAAGGCGATTAATACGGCCCCCGTCAAGAGGGCGCTAATAACCGTGAGCGCCACTACCACCACAGCCTTCGCCAGAAACCGGTGCAATAACGTTACATTAGCCAATGCACTACCGATCGTTGCGATCCCCATAAGCTTTTCAAACATAGAAAAAACCTTTTTATCAACCCTTCTTTTTATGCGTGTCGGCGATGAGGAAGGACTAGCGGCGTATAAGAAACGCGCCGACGGCAACACCTATCGCAAGAGAAATCAGATTCGACTGGAGAGGATTGTCACGTATTTTTGCAGCCATGTTTTCTTCCGTCGAGTTTGCCATCGCACGGAAATGACGACCTGCGGTGCGCGCGATATCTTGCAAGTCCTCTTTTACGGCGTCGACACTTTCGCCGATATCATTACTGACATCGTCCTTAACACGGCGCGTGCCATTGCGAATTGCATCGGCTGCATGGCGACTTTTATGAGCGATATCGTCTTTTGCTTCTTCTTTTTGTGCGTGCGTAAACATGGGGCTCTCCTTGAGTTATAATGGTTGCAATCATTGACTAACTTGGTTTAGCGAGAAGCCTGCGTGTTGGTGGTGTAGTCGATCTCGACTTCCACGCGACGGTCAGCCTGCAAACAATCAAGCAACTCAGGGCGCTTGAGGTTGTTGGGACATTCCGTAGCTGGCGCGCTGGCACCTAACCATCTCGTATCCGCCACTTGCGTGTTAATATAGCCTTTGGCAACGAGATAGTTCTTTACATTTTCAGCACGTTTCTTGGACAGTTTTTCGTTGTAGCCAGGGCTGCCGATGCGGTCGGCATAACCAACGATGCGTGCACCCTTAACCTGACTGTCAGACTGCAAAACATTCGCGAGTGTTTTGAGACGATCCTTCATTTCAGGAGAGAGAGTGGCTTGGTTAAAGCCAAAGTAAACCGTGCGCTCTTCGCGTGACAAAGAAGAAGCCTGACGCACATTTGCCTGAGGGGCTGCGGCAACTTGTGTGTCACACATGTCAAAACCGTTTGACCAACGCGTACGAACGCATGCGCCAGAGCTTGAACGGACAATGGTGCCATCTTCGCCGTCGCGGACGACATCGCGATTATCCGCGAGCGTCATATAGGGTTTGCCGATTTCAGGTTCGAGAGCTGCCGTGGCCGCATAGGATGCCCCCGCTGAGATGAGTAAAAAAAGAGCGGTAGCCATAATTTTTAGATTGTGCATGGTATTCTCCTGAACCTGATGTGAATCATTGGACTTAGAGGAGCTACGATGCCTGGCGCCCCATCAGAAAACTATCGGGGGACACATATGAATGCGTAAGCACAGCGTTAATATTCATCTTTATGGATTTTTTATATCCCTCCCTTCAAATACCATCTCTTTTTGACGAGTCTCTTGCTCAAATGACTGCTAAGGCTAACGTTTATTTAATAAGGAGATCGACCTTGCCTAAACTTCATCTCTCTCACAATCTTCTTATCTTGGGTGCGCCCATCCTGCTGTTCGCCGTCAACGCGTTGGCAGATAGCAACGTTTCGCCAGCTTTAACCGTGAACCAAAATTTGCAGCTTGCACAGGCCGGTACCGCTGGAACGTTGGGTACGATTCACAACAACGATGTCAATGCCCCATCGACGTCGTCCTCGAACTCCGGTCGCACCAATACAACTCCGGACAGCCAAATCACTGATAACGACGCCTTACAACCCGTTCAGAGCGGGAACGTAACCTACATCACCGGCGGGATTGGTGACGAAGAACGCAGCGCCCTCGATGCCGTGAAAAAAGATTACAATCTGCGAATTGTTAGCGCGCACACAGATGGTGCTTTCGCGGGTGACACGCGTATTGTTATTCGTGACCATAATGGCGATCAACTTGTCGATGCCGCTGCAGGTCCCCTCTTTTATGCCAAACTGCCAACGGGTAGTTACACCGTGGAAGCAACCAACCAGGGTCGTATTAAGCAACAACATGTTACGGTTGGTCACAATAAAGCCGCCTCCGTCCATCTAAGCTGGCAATAGATTCATTACCGAAACCAAATAAGACACTGAACATATAACTTTCCCGGGAGTTTTATCATGCACGAGAAGAAAAATACCATCCTTGTTGTTGACGATGAAATGCAGATCAGAAAAATGCTCAATATATTTCTGGATGCGTCTGACTTTAATATCGAAGAGAGTGAATCCGGCAGGCAAGCCATGCGCATGAGCGCATCGATCAAACCTGATCTTGTTCTGCTCGACCTTGGTTTGCCTGATATGGATGGCAAAGAAGTCATCACGCATATTCGGCAATGGTCGCAGGTTCCTATCATCATTCTTTCTGTACGCACGCTCGATGAAGAAGTAATCGAGGCTCTCGATCGAGGTGCCGATGACTATATTGTAAAACCCTTTAACGCCGGCGTGTTGATGGCCCGCATCAAGGCCAACTTACGTAAGGCGGCCGTGCGCGAAGCTGGCGAGCCTGAATTGTCTAACGGCGACATTCGTATGGATCTCGTGCGCCATGAAGTTTATTTGAGAAATGAAAAAATAGCGCTGACACCGAAAGAGTATGAGCTCTTACGCTATTTCATGGTCAACCGCGGCCGCATGCTGACCCACAAACAAATACTCAACGAAGTCTGGGGGCCTGCACATAGTGAAGATGCCCAATATCTTCGCGTCTATGTTGGCCAGATTCGTGAAAAGCTTGGATTAAATGCGGCAACCTCCCAGCTCATCGTAACGGAGCCGGGTGTGGGCTATCGCATGGAAGTTGTACAACCCGAGATACAACAGGCCGCCTAACGGGCTTTTTACAAATTGGCCCGATTAAAACGCTGATAACTTTAGAAGCATATTCATAGAGTGACTTTCTGCAACAGGAGGTTTCTATGCGTGTACTCACTTTCGTTTTGCTTCTTACAGCCCTCACTCTTTCAGCATGCGGAAATGATCCCGGAGAGCGGGCATTAACCGGCGCCGGTATTGGCGCGGGTGCTGGTGCCGTGGGCGGCGCCCTAATCGGTGGCAATCCGGTGGGCGGGGCCCTTATCGGTGGCGCAGCTGGGGCCGTAACGGGTGCGGCAACAAGTCCGCGACATTAATGAGCAAAATTTCTTTACAGGGCGCTTACACTTCGGTGCAACTGTAGCCGCAGTTATTTTATTAGGGTGCGCTTAGACTGTTACGAAACCACTTGAGGGAGGAGATCACTATGCTTAACTGGATTGTTACGTTTTTTGCGCTCGCGGTCATTGCCGCTCTATTTGGCTTCGTTGGCTTAGCTGGCACATTCGCAGAAATCGCGAAGTTTCTCGCTGTCGTCTTTGTGATCCTTTTTATTGCTTCTCTTGTATACAGCATGATCACGGGTCGTCGACCAAACGTGCCGATCTAAAAATCCCAAGATTATTATAGATAGACAAACACCCTGTCTCATCAGAACGAGACGGGGTGTTTGTTATACACTCACCAAATATTATGGGGTCGGCGTAACGGAACCCGGTGCAGGCGCAGAAACGCTGCTGTCATAGAGATGCGTATAAGCATCCTCTACAGCTGGCTGAGCCTGATCCCATGTTAGCGTGGAATTACCGCGTATTTGATTCCATTGAGCGCTTAATGTCGTCTGGTCGATGAGGCTGAAAGATTTGCCGACATTCTGACTGTAAAGCTGCGCACCGAATTGATAAGCAGGTGCCACCGTCGCGAAACTTATTTGCTTATTGAAATAAGGCCGCAGCGCATAATGCGTGCTCCAATACTGATTTTGTGCACTTAAATTTACATTGGCATTCGTCGCCGCTCCGGTGGGGATGGTTCTGTTAACATCGTTGGTCGGCATCCCGTTCGTGTTGGGAACGGTTGTTCCGTTCGGCGCCGGCGGCGTCATATTCGTTGTCGTAGCATTTGGCGTTGCTGTGACATTGTTGTTCATACCATTAGGAACCGTGACATTGACGTCACCCATAGCCGTACCGTTTGTATTTGTGGACGAAGTTACGGCAGTTCCCGAAACACTGGTGCCGACCGTGCCGGTGGTGGTGCCTGCCATACCACCCGCGGCAGCACCCCCTCCCCCCGTCGCCGCGACCGCGGGCGTAGAAAACACTACAATCATAAGGCCCAGGAAGGCCGTTTTGACGAGAGGAAGTTTGTTCTTCATGTCATGTCCCCCAGTGATGGGCCGTTATTTATTGTTGGGGTGCCTGCTTACTTTCTTCCACAACAGCCCCGTTGACGGTCTTTGTCTTCGCTTCCGTTGTCTTGGCATTCATCAGCCCTTGAGGATCAACAGTCTGCTGACTTTTGACTGTCTCTGTGACGTTGCCGTTTTTATCAACATCTTTGTTGACCGATGTCTTAACCGTCACGTTGGTACCGTTTGGATCGGTATGTTTTTGCGTGTCGGTGCGATCATAGCCGCCGCGGTCTTTCTCTTTTACTTCGGAGGTTGACACATCTTTTTTCTGATTGAGCAGGCCGTTCAACGTTCCTGGCGGTGTCACTTTTGTTTCAGTCGTCACTTTCTTGGTGGCCAATCCATTGGAATCCACATCTTTGTCGATTTTTGTTTCAGAGGTTTTTTTCGAACCATCCGGCAATGTTTGGTCGGACGAGCGTGAGGCTTCGTAACCGCCGTTCTTTTTGTAATCGACCGAACCTTGCGTGGTCGTTGATTCGTCCGCTGCGTAGCCGGCAGATGCGAAACCGACGAAAGCTGCCGTGATCATAAGAGTTGATGATTTTTTCATTGTCCTTACCCCTGAGTGAATGTGAATAGGCGCGACGCGCCTCTGCCTGCTTTCAACCTATTGCGGACGTTAATAAAAAAACCAGCCGAGAAACTTTGGACATTGTAAGCCAATCGTAAACGTAGAAGTTTCTACTCCTTCGAACCTTATGTTGGTTTTACGTTTACGGTCTGTGCTCCCTATCGTCCCGAGAGAAGGTTGTTTTCTATGATCGGTTGGTCGGACGAATCTTTCACCGACATAACTCAAAGAGAAGGGGAATATCATGACAAACCCAACACAACAGGGCTCTCAGGGCACCCAACAGAAACAGGCCAGCCCCTATGACAAAGATGATAAGAACGCCACCAATAAGGAAGGCAAGCAAAGCGAGTGGTCAAACAAGAGCGAGCCTGGTTTCCGCAAGGATCCTGAAGCTATGCGTCGCACGAGTCCTTCAGATCAAAGCAGCAAAGATTCTGAAGAATAAGATTTGTGTCGAAGAGGAAAAGCCGGGCATGCCCGGCTTTTCTTTAACCTCAAACCACGGAGACGACCATGAAGAATGTCGACAAACCCTTCGCTGCTCCCGAACAATGGATTTTGCCTTCCATTCCCTTGCTGGATGAAGAATTTGATGAAACAGATCCACCGATCGAAGATGAAGGGCTTTTCATGCCTATTTCGGCCCTTATCCTCAAAGATTCGGCTCGAAGAACTCTCGACTCATAACATGCTTTTAATGTGTGAGCGCTGTATTCCGTACAACGATGTCGTCTTTGACAGACTGCACGCCTTTTACATTATGAGCTAATTCGACGGCACGCGCTTCACCCATCGGCGTGTCGACAAATCCGCTGAGCTGAACAACGCCTTGCATCGTTTCAACACTCACTTGAGATGCCTTCACTTGTGGATCGGCAATAAAAGCCTCTTTGACTTTGGAGGTAATAGTGGCGTCATCGACATACTGCCCCGGCGTTTCACGACCGGAAAACATGGCGCAGGAGGTGAGAGAAAGAACAAAAGTGGCAACAACTAAAGATTTGCGAGATTTCAACATACCATTACTCTCCTATGTGAATGTGGGCGACGTTGGTAACCATCTTAAGGCTGGCCGTTTCCGTATAAGCAACAGACGCCATCACCACCGCAATAGCGAGTGCAGATAGGGCAACAAAGCGACAGGCACGGCGCACGATTGGCCTCCTCTTCGGAAGTTCATTACACCTGCAGGAGAAAAAATTATCGCTATCTTTGCAGCACAAAAACATAAGGAACGCGTAAGCGTCTAATACCAGGCAGGCGGATCACTTGCTGGAAACGTATCTTTAAGAGCCCGATCAATTTGTTTCTCCGTCAGATGGGCGCGCATAATTCTTGTTTCACGCACACACTGCTTGTGACTTTTCCGCCATGGGAAGAAGCAGGCAAAGCGGGTGAAGATATTTCGTATAAAGTTCCACATTTTGACCCGACATGATCTCTCCAGAATTTGTAGTTCAAGCCGACGCGGAGGGTGTTATTGCTCGATCCAGCTGAAACCACCGTGCCCCCCCGTATGGGTGGCATCCTTCGGTACATCGACGAAAAGATATTCAGAGCATGCGCCCGATCGCCTACCCCGCGTAGCATCCCAGCCTTCGTCCTTTTAACTCCCCTCTGTCGAGGCATGAGTGATTGAAAAAAAATCAATCTGACATCCCTCCTATAAAAAATCGATGCGCCCTTATTTTTTACGGTAAATTTATTAGCTTTTCGCTTAGGTAGCATTTATCAAATCAGGCGGGCACCGCATATGATTTTTAGGGATTACCATGCATGACAAACACTCGCTCACCGTAAAATCATTTCCAGAACCCTTCGCCCTTTCTGAAATCACCGATGAGCCCCCCGTTTTTATTCCGGAAGCGCAATCGGTTTTTCTCGGTGGTTTATTCTGCATGGCGATATTGACGGTCTGTTACTTCGCAGCTGAAATTATTTTGCCGATTGTCCTAGCGTTTATTCTGAAACTTGTCCTTCAACCAATTATGCGGACATTGACAAAACTGCATGTCCCACGCGGCCTCGCGGCACTTCTTATCATTGTCCTTCTGTTCGGCGGTCTTGGCGCGCTTGGCGTTGTTCTTTCCGCCCCTGCGTCGCACTTGGCAAAACAAATTTCTGGCGATGCGTCAAAATTGCAGGAACGTTTAAGTTTTCTGACCGATCCAATTATGGCCATTCAGGGTGTTTTACATCATGCCGACGGCCTCACCGATGGAACCGGAACGAAAACAGTGACGGTCGCGGTTGAAGGCTCACGCTTCTCTGACCGATTGCTCACGAATACGCGAAGCTTTGCCGCCGGTGCGTTTCAAACCGTACTCGTGGTTTTCTTTTTGCTGATAGGCGGCGATACATTCTTGCGCCGATTGGTCGAAATTCTTCCCAGTTTTCAGAACAAGCGGCAGGCTGTGGAAATTTCGCAGCATATTGAATCGGATATTTCCGCCTATCTCGCGACAATCACGATTATGAATATGGTTGTCGGGTTAGCGACCGGCTTGACGATGGCGGTTTGCAAAATTGGTGACCCTGTCTTGTGGGGAACGCTGGCTTTTCTTTTGAATTATATCCCGGTTATCGGGCCCTTTGTCGGCATCACCACTTTCAGCATGCTTGGCCTCCTGCTCATTAACGACCCGTTCGCAGCATTGCTGCCAGCCGGTATTTATTTTCTTATTCATTTGACCGAAAGCATGTTCCTCACACCGCATTTTCTGGCGAAGCGATTTACGCTCAACCCCGTTTTGGTCATTCTCGCCCTTATATTCTGGTACTGGATGTGGGGAACGCCAGGCGCCATTTTATCGACACCAATGCTCGCGATTACCAAGATTGTCTGCGATCATATCGCCGCTCTGAAGCCACTCGGCCATTTCATCGAAGGGGAGCCAAAGGGCGAGCCAGCGATTGGCACTTAAAACTTCTCTGCTATAGTAAAAACGAATCCGATAAGCAGGAAAGTATAAGTTAAATGGCAAAAAACAAGGTCGCAAAACTTTCACCCATTCGGAAATTTTTCAGTGCTCTTGGTCCTGGCGTCGTAACAGGCGCCGCCGATGATGATCCTTCAGGCATCGCAACTTATTCCATCGCCGGTGCTCAACTCGGAACATCTCTCCTCTGGATGGCATGGCTGACATGGCCACTCATGGCTGCTGTCCAGATGATGTGCGCACGCATCGGCATGGTAACAGGACTGGGACTGGCACAGGCCCTCCATAGAAAATTCCCGAGACCCGTTGTCATTGTCGCCTGTTACGCTCTCTTTATCGCAAATACAATCAACATCGCTGCCGATCTTCGCGGCATGGCGGATGCCGCCGAATTACTGACGGGTTTCAATTCCCATATTTCTGTTCTCCTTTTTGGTTGCGGTATTACATTGGCAATTATTAAGTTTCGTTATCATCAAATTGCAAAAGTCCTGAAATGGCTGGCTCTATCCCTTTTTGCCTACATTATTACGGCGTTTATCATTCACCCAAATTGGTCGCTCGTTGCACGTCAAGCCTTTACAATTTCTATCTCGAACAACAGCGCAACATGGGCAACTATCGTCGCTGTTCTTGGCACAACCATTAGCCCCTATCTGTTTTTCTGGCAGACGGCCCAGGAAGTCGAAGAACAAAAAGCGGAAGGTCTGTTGACGAT
>Ga0206897_1105_pt2 | contig 18911 bp, 10 predicted proteins | sample Alteio_BWOrgHeat_49_FD_152972 | JGI IMG/M metagenome (GOLD analysis project Ga0206897, IMG submission 152972) | Enriched cells from forest soil in Barre Woods Harvard Forest LTER site, Petersham, Massachusetts, United States -... | ecosystem: Environmental > Terrestrial > Soil > Temperate forest >... | reverse complement strand
GTGCCGCCTTTGAAGGTTCTGTTGGTCGTCTTTATTCCGTCTGCCTCGCTGCTATCGCTGTCAGCCTCCAGGCTCACCAGTACACCATCCACCTCGAAATCAAGCGATAGCTTAACATCGAAAGATTGCCCCTTATTGATATAATCGATAGTGAACGTAAGGTCATGTGAATGATCGCTGCTGTCCGGCGACAACACGAACTGTCCCGAAAAATGAGTGGAGTCCTTGGTTTGCTCGATCTTTAAAGCCAGCGTCACGGCTATATCATCATTGATCTGCATCGCGCCGCTGCCGCTGAAGGTGTTATTACCCAAAGCGGTATCGAGGGAAGCATCCATACCTACAAACTGAAAATCGTTTAATGTCGACGGTATAGGGAACTGGTTAAAAGTAAATAGCTTTGCAACATCGGCCAGGCTGATATTGCCACTGTAATGGATGTCGAGCGTGGTGGTGGTATCGTTATCGCTGAGTGCAAAAGTGAAGACATTGCCGCTAAGGGTTAAATTGCCGGCTATTTTTTTTGTGTACAGGTTGTCGGCATGTGTAATGGCGACAGTACTTTCTATCGCAGCGGTGCCAAAGGAAAAGGGTAGCTGCCCGGAACAGAGGAAGGTGAAATCCTGTGTGCCCGTATTGAATGAAAGGTCCAGTTTACTGATCGTGGTCCCCGTCAAGACCTCCGGCAGACCGATGCCGAAATAATCCCCCAGCTCTGTAAATAGGCTGCCAATGGGGATCGGATCGTTACTATACGAGCCGCCTTTAAAAAGCCAGCCTTTATCTGCGGGGTTATAAGCGGCCGAAAGATAGAGGCTGACGCCGGCTATACCAAACGTAACGGACACGCTGCCTGCATTACCGTCCGCAGCAAATTGAACGGATGCCGATACCTGTTGGAAGGTTATTGTCTTGAGGTTGGCGATGCTAAATGGCCAGTTGCTATCGAGGCTGATCTCCAGGGTATAAAACCCATGGCCGGGCCAGGCAAACAAGGAGAGTACGGTAATGTCGATGGCCGGAAAGCCGTCGGACAGCTGAAAATAATAGTCGATGATCGCTTTAAGACTGATCTTATTACCCGGCGCAAGCCTGCCGGCAAATTGAAAGTCGGGCAGGCGGGTTGTTGTGTTGATCTGTACGCCGGCAATTTCCACATGGCTATCCAGGGCGAAATAGCTTACTTTTCCCGCGGCATAATCGAACCCGATCTTTACCCCATCCACGGCGATAGCCGATATCTTCAAACTCTCCAGCTGCTGTTGCACGGTTTGCCATAGCGAAGCGCCGCCGGCCAGCCCGCAGAGATCGGCCATGGCGGGTAACAGATTACCGTCGGCGGGCACCACTTCCAGACACCACTGGGTGGAATCCTGCAGGGTTAGCGTGGTGAGAAAATCCTCACCAATATGGATAGTGCCGCTTGCGGCGGCGTTGAACGATCGTTCGATCGACCCGTTTGAACGCGGTTTATATTCAACCGTGGCGCTTAAGCCGATATTTTTTATGCCGATCGCTTCGTTGATCGACCAGTCTGTGCCCAGGTCGACAGCCAGCGTCAAGGCGGCAGCACCGTCCGGACCAAAGCCATAGTTCATATGGAAGGCGTTAAAGCTTCCCTTTGTAAATACGTCGATGGAGGGGATATAACTTTGCAGCGTATCATTCCCGGTAAAAGCGACGATGGACGAAAGGGCCGAGACGCCGGGTATAGGAGGGGCCAGTTCGAACAACAGGTTTTTGCTAAAGCCAAGCTCGCCCTTTATATGGAGCGTCAGCCCGGCAGGGAGCGCCACATCGGCCTCACAGCTAAGGCTGCCGGCAATAGCATCCGTATCGGAAACCTGGGTAAACTGTAACCTGAGCTGTACATTGGAAAGCGCCGTAATGTCAAAGTATTTCAATACCCAGGTGTCCGTAAGCGCGCCGGTGACCGATACGATCTTGGGATACAGGTAGCCGGCATATTCCGTCAACGTTCCGGAGAGGTTGATGGACGCCGATGGCAGTGTTTGAATAAAATCCGCAAGATCGCCGGGGCCGCACAGGTCACCCGTTACAGGAAGTATTCCGTTTGTGATCTTTTGGTCAATATTCGATTTTAATTCGGCTAAGGTCATTACTAATGGTCTACAGTTTTTAATTCGATGTTGGCTTGTCTAGTGGTTAATAACCTGGTTGATAGCTCCGGCTCCCGGCAGCGCCACACCGGCGGGCCATCTTATCAGCATGGGCAGCCGGGATCCATTGGGAAGTATCGTATTCTGGGGCAGTGGTTGGCCGACCGGCCACATTATCCCAGCCGGCAGCCGCAACGCAGGCAGCGGTGTAGCCACCGGCCATTGGATGCCGGGAGGAAAGGTGAACCCGGCGGGTAATTGGAGTCCAATGGGCAGGGACGTACCAGCGGGAACGGTATGTGCGGGTATTGGCGCACCCGCGGGCCATGTGGAGTTAGGAGGAAAGCTACTGCCGGCGGGCAAAGAAGTGTTGGCAGGCAGGGCAACACCTGCAGGCCAGATAACGCCGGCAGGCAAAAGAGTAGCAGCCATGAGGGTCTCACCAGCGTCCAATCCGGCAGGATTCGGCGAGTTGATACCCGCGGGGATCTGGCAAGCTGCCGGCAATATGGTGCCGGCAGGTAAGGCGACGCCGTTACCCCATACCACATTCGCGGGCAATAGGGTTGCCGCCGGGAAACCGAACCCCGATATATCCGTGCCCGGTAGTATGGTATCGGCCGGGATGACTGTACCCCATGGCCAAGGCAGGTTTATTGTCAGTGCATAGGCCAGGTTAACGGTCAACCCATCCATGGCAACGGTGATCGCACCCGGCCAAAGCGTTCCGGCTGGTAAAAGGGTATTGACAGGAAGCGGCGTTCCGTTCGGCCACCTGGTATTGGCGGGTAAGGTCAGGTTCGCCGTAAGGACCGGCTGAGTAATAGCCGGCCTGGAATAGGTGACCGTAAACGCCCCTGGGACCGCGGGACCGGCCGCTACATTAATACGAATATGGCCAAACCTTGTCGCGGGAAGACCATCGTTTGGCCACCATCCGCCACAGGGCGATGGGGCGGCCGGTCCTGCCGAAGGGTTCGGCGGGCCCCACCCACCGGCAATCACAGCTTTCACTGTATAGCCCATTGGCCATGCTCCAATGCCCCTTTTTAGCCGGCGGCAATAGTCATCGCTCCCTCTATCCGCAGTAAGGTAATAATTATCTAACGCCATATGCGCTTCGAGGTCATTCAGCACGCTTTGCTGCGGATGTCCGTTAGGCCAGGGCCCCTGGCCGGCAACTGCGGGATTGGCGCCAAAATTATTGTTGAAGCCGCACGAAATAAAAGCAGCCACAGGATTGATCTGTGCGATGAAACCGGCCGATGTAGACCCCTCGCTGCCATGATGGCTTGCTTTCATGGCCTGTATCTGGCCCTGTGCGGCCAGGTAATTGCCAATACCAGGCCCGGCCGCCGCAGCATTATCTTCCTGTATGCTCGAGATGTCTCCGCCAATATAATACCGAAAACTCTCGAACTGTACCAGGAAGGCAAGGCTTCTCGCATTTTTAGCCGCCGCACTATTCCTGTTTAGAATGCCACTTGGACGATAGCCATTGGTGCCGGCAGGCCGCATGACATATTCGTTGGCCGCGATACAGCGCATGAGCGGAGGCCCGCCTACGGCGCCGGGAGCCGCACCGCCTCCATACAATGCAGGATTGGCGTTGCCGGTGTGATCCATCCACATGATCTCTCTGCCCACCAGCCAGTTCGAAGGTTGGTTGATGCTGCCTGGCGCTCCCGCAGGAACGGATACGGTACCCGCTGCCGGTATCGATCCACCTATCATCGGTACTCCACCGGCATAGCTTCGTATATCATTGGTTATCCTGGTCCGCGGTGGCTCATGCCCGGCGAATACCGGCGACAATCCGGCATCGGTTCTTAATCCGTTAATGGCCCTTAAATAATAAATAAAGTCGTTGTCATAGCCGCCGGCTCCAGGCCAGCCCTGATCAAAAATAAGCGTATCATCATAGGTACCCGCGTAAGTCCTTAAGATAGCTGCAATGCCATTCATGTGATCTGCATCATAATGGGTAACCACGATGGCGTTGACGGCGGCAAGGCCAGCGGTCAATGTGATATAATTATTCACATCGGCAGCCGCCGCGGCACGTCCGCCATCCACCAATATGGAACGCACGATCGGCACCGCGCCGGCGGCAAGACCCACCTGCCTGGCTACAATAAGGGTGGCATCGCCCTGATTAACATCGATGTGATGGATTTCCAGACTCCATGGCATAGTAATGGTTTTTTTAGTTTAAACCAAAGCAATAAGAACTACGCCGGAAAACGTCGCTTTCCTTGCGTTTTTCTAATCAGACTATCCACGGACAGATGGAAAATGATAAAAAGGGTAAAGAAGAATACTCAGAAGCTCTTAATTCGTAAGAAACGCACTGCCTATGCAAACCGCTATTGCATATACAGTGCGTTTCAAATCTAGTCAAAAAAATACAAAATCAAAAAAAAATCGAGTTCAATACCCATCATTCTGAACCAGGACGGGCGCATTTAGATCTATCTCCGTTTGCGGGATGGGCCAGTATTCATAAATGTCCTTATACATGGTTGTTACCTGCGGGGTAGTTGGATTTTGAACAAACCCATTTAATTTCTGCGTGGCGATACCCCATCGTCTGAGATCGTAATACCTCAATCCTTCCAGGGCAAGCTCTACCCTTCTTTCGTGCCGGATCTTCACCCGCATCGAATCCTGCGAAAGACCGGCGGGCAAAGGAGGCATGTTGACACCCGGCCTGGCCCGTACCGCATTCACCTGCGCGTATACACTGGCATCGGGGCCCACCGCTTCATTTTGTGCCTCGGCGTACATTAATTCTATATCGGCATACCGCAGCAATACATAGTCCTGATCGTCCAGCAAGCCGGGTACCGGGTTAGTCACAGTCGGGTCGACCCCTTTTTTGCAAGGGTAAAACCCGACTACCCACTCCGCCACCCCAGGTGTTCCAACGGTGCCGGGATAAGGCCACCCCTGCGCCGTTCCATCACCCGGAAAGAAGAAGGTCATGGTTTTACGAGGATCGCCTGGTTCATATTCGTTGATCATGTCCTGTGTTCCCTGACAGTCCTTCCACCCGGGTCCGATGAGCAATACGTTCAGCGAATAGGGATGCGGCACGGCGGGCGCCTGGTATTGTACGGAAAACATAATCTCCGGACTGGTTTTTTGATCGGGCTTATAAAAATTCGAAGGGTAATTCGCGTTGAGCGAAAACAAACCGCGGGAAATGATCGTCTGGGCCATGGCAGCCGCCTCGGCAAATCGTTGCTCAAACAGGTACAACCTTATCTGAAAGCCTTCCGCGGCCGCTTTGACGGCGTGGCCCGTGCTATAGGTCGTATCCGGCAGATAGGCAATGGCTGAATCGAAATCATTCTCCGCCTGCTGCAATACCTGCACCCTGGTAGATTTTGCCATCTTACTCGTATAGCTGATCGTCATAGGGTCGACGGTGACAATGGGAACATTGCCGTACAGCTGGGCAAGCCAGAAATAATTAAAGCCTCGCAGGAAAAAAGCTTCTCCTTTATATCGGTTCAACTGAGCGCCGGAGAGCACTTTGCCGACATTGGCGAGAAAGGAATTGCAGGCGGCGATGGCGACATAACCATTCTGATAATAAAGGAGCTCATAATTACCGCTGGTCGGCGTAAGACCCGAGATCAGCGCATTTTGCGATCCGCCAAAGCTATGCTGGCTGTAGGCATTATCGCTAAAACAGTCCCACCAATAGGGCGCATTCTGATCTACGGTGCCATTGTTGGCATATAAGGTATTATATAGCCCTGTCAATGCGAGATCGGCATCGCCAGCCGTCTTCCAGAAAATAGTAGTGGACAATTGAGACGTGGGGGTGAGATCCAGTTTTTTACAGGAGGCCAGGCACACCATTCCTGCCAGGAACAGATGCGCTATATATTTAGTGGTTGCTTGCATGTCGTTGCTCTTAAAAATTTAGAATTGAACTTGTGCCCCAAAGGTGAAAGTTCTGTTCTGCGGATAATTGGCGAATCCATACCAGGCAGTCTGGTTAGTGTTGAGATCCAGCCGTTCGGGATCGGTGCCCTGTTTGAGCGGGGTGAACAACGCTACATTGTCTACCGTGAAATAAAGCCGCAACGATCTGACACCTTTAAGGGCTTTGGGCGGTATGGTATAGCCTACCATGACGTTCTTGATCCTCATGAAGCTGGCATCATACAAATGAAAGGTTGATTGCACCCCCGTGATCTTAGGATAGCCATAGTAGCCCATATAAATTTTTGGCATCGTGGTGGAGGGATGGGCCGGCGTCCAGCGGTTGAGCCAGTCCGTTGTCGGCGGTGCGCCTTGCGCGAATGGATCGGTGCCCCATTTATATAAATAGTCTTTGTTGCCTTCCGAGCCGTACAATTGCACGCTCGCGTCAAAACCTTTGTAGCTGGCCCCCATCGTATAAGAGTATTCGAAATTGGGGTATTGGCCGCGCACTACCGTCCGGTCATTGACATCTACTTTGCCATCCCCATTGATATCTTTGTATTTTATATCACCGGGAGTGGGAACTCCGCCGAGAGAAGATTGGTCGGGAGATTTATTGATCTGGTCCTGGCTTTGAAAAATGCCGTCATCCACATATAAATAAAAGGAGTTGATGGGTTTCCCGTTCTCCATGATCAACTGGCCGTCGGGACCTCCATATTGAGGGCTGCCAAAGGACACCACCTTGTTCCTGTACAACTGGAAGTTGGCTACCCCGTAATAATTAAAATCTTTCCCTACATGGTCCTGGTATTTCAGGCTGAACTCGAAACCCTTATTCCTGACCGCCCCGTTATTAACGGTCGGCGGATTTAATCCCAGCCACAGCGGCACCTGTGATCCTCTTAGAATATTGAACGTGTATTTGTCAAACACATCGGCTGAAAAGGTGAGCCTGTTGCCCAACGTCGTCATGTCGATACCCAGGTCCGTCACGCGGGTGGTTTCCCAGGTCAGGCTCGGATCGACAAGCGTGCTGGCCGTGAAGCCCGTGTTGACATTGCCGGCGAACGCATAACTGTTCTGCGACAAAATAGACTCATAGGGATATGTTCCTATGTTCTGATTGCCCAGTTCCCCCCAGGAACCGCGGATCTTCAGGTCATTGAGCCAACCGACGTCTTTCAGAAAAGCCTCTCTCGAAATACGCCAGCCGCCGGAAAAGGAATAGAACAGGCCCCAGCGGCTATCTGCCGGCAGACGCGATGTGCCATCATACCGGATACTCGATCCCAGAAGATATTTGTCATCGAAATCATAGTTTGCATTGCCATAAAAGGATTTTATGGCCCACTCCGCAGAAGTGCCCTCATTGGTTTGCCCATTGGCGGAACCTGCGTTCAGTTCAGAAAGGTCATTGGTGGGGAATCCGGTACGGAAGGCATTCAACTCGCTATAGTTATCGACTTCCTCTTCGGCTCCGCCCAGGATCGAGAGATTATGGACCCCGAAAGTCCTTTTATAGTTCAGCTGGCTGTAAACAGTCGTATGGATCTCATCGTTTTCCCCCACGCTCAGACCCAGGCTGGTGCCGGGGTTAAAATCACCGGCAGAGGACAGATCGCTGTAAAAATACATGGGTACCGTCGGTATGAAGGTTTTACTCTTGTCGACGTCGAAACTAAGCCCCACCCTGTTCTCCCATTTCAAGCCTTTGAGGATATCCACATCCAGCGAAACATTGCCCTGTCCATAATAATCGGGGTTATAGGTATCGGCCTCTTTCGCCGTGAGCACGGGATTCTTGTTGCCCAGCTCGTTGCTATACGCTTTGTAGATCCATAAGCCGTCGGCCGTCCGGGCAGGATATAACGGAGACTGAGCCAGCGCCGCAATATACAGGTCCGTGCTGCCGTCTTCCGCAAACACGCGATTGCCATAGCGGAACTGTAAGTTCGTTCCTATAGTTACCCTTTTGCCGATCCTGGAGGACAGCCCGAGATCCATCGTGTATTTCTTATAGGTAAATCCAAGCATCGTACCCGGCTGGTCCGTGTAACCAAATCCCAGGTTATAGCTGGTACCTTCTTTTCCTCCGCTCAGGCTCAGGTAATGATTTTGAACGGTCACCGTTTTAAACATATCGTTGAGCCAGTTGTGATTGGGATATTTGACCCGGTCCGTAGCATTTTGATACAGATCGATCTGCGCCTGTGTATACAGCGTAGCATTCCCCGAATTCGTCTCCGCCTCATTGGACAGCTGCATATATTCGGCAGAATTGGTGACCAGGTGGGGTAGCCTGGTAGGCGTTGCCAGCCCGACATTGTAATTGTAGGAAAGGGCAAAAACGCCGCTCTTTCCTTTTTTGGTCTTGATAACGATGACGCCGTTAGCTCCCCGGGAGCCATAGATCGCCGCCGAAGCGGCATCTTTCAGGACGGTAACGGATTCAATATCATTGGCATTAATAGCAGACAAACTGCCCGGCAACCCATCCACGATGATCAGGGGATTAGTCCCCGCAGAGCTAAAAGTTCCCAACCCCCGGATACGCAGCTGAATTTGTTCATTACCCGGCTCTGCCGAATTCTGGATCACGGACAGACCCGGCAATTGTCCCTGCAGCAGGGACGTCGGGTCGGTGGCCACGCGTTTAGTGATCTCTTCCCCCGTCACCGTGACCACGGCGCTGGTGAGCTTGCGTTTTTCCTGGGTGGTATAGCCGACTACCACTATATCGGTTAATTTAACCGGCGCCACTTTCAAGCCTATCCTGATCATCCCTGCCTTTGTAACTCTTATCTCCCGGGCATCGTATCCGATGGAAGAGATCACCAGGACAGCTCCCACATCCGGCACCTGCAATGCAAAATTACCGCTGCTATCCGTATAGGTTCCTCTGTCTGTGCCCTTTAATTTCACGGAGGCCCCGGCCAGGGGCAGCCCCGTACTGTCCGACACGACAATACCCCTGACCTCGATCGCAGGCGGCGGCGGGAGCGGATCTGCTGTTGTATTAATAACGGGCGGTTGCTTTTTAATGACAATGATCTTATCGATCACCGAATAGGTCAGTGACTGATCATGCAGACAGATAGCCAGGACCTCTTCGATAGAGGCATTGGCGACATTCACATTCACATTCTTTGCCTGCTTGAGCAGCTTCTCCTTATAAAAGAACTGGTAATCGCTTTGTCGCTCGATGTCTTTAAAAATAGTTTTTAGGGAAACATTATTTTGCGAAAGAGTGATCTTTTGAGAATACCCCTCCGTGGCGCTAACCTGCAAGCAGATGGCGAGCAGAAAAATCGCAGTAATGTTCATAATTCGCAGGGTTTTGATCAAGTCCTTTCTTGTCCCCGAAAGGGCTTGGGAAAGCAATCGTAAATGCATACCTTTGTTACGTTTAGGTTAAATAATAAGCAGTGGTTACCCGCTTGTTTTTGAATGCCTGTTACAGGCTGACAACGACCTGAACTTCCAGCCAGGAGTGTCCCCACACTACTGGCTTTTTTTTCAGGGTTGTACAATGATTTTTTTCCCTTCTATGGTAAAGTGTAATTCATATTGTTCAAGAACGTTTAAAAATTTTGACAAAGGCACATTCCGGGATATCTTCCCCGTGAACCCATCATCTTCTATATTCCCTTTAAAGGTGACATCTACATCGTACCATCTGGATACCTGTCGCATGAGCGTGTGTATATCCGTGTTATCGAACCAGAAGAACCCGTCTTTCCAGGCGGTCTCGTAGGCAACGTCCACATTTTTCGAAAGGGAAATTCCTCCCTGTGGGCCGAACGCAGCCTGCTGGCCAGGTTCAAGCACTTGCCGGGCCGTTGCCTTTTTTACCGCAACCGCTCCTTCCAATACCGTGGTTTTCACGGTAGGTTCATCCGCATAGGCGTTGACATTGAAATGCGTGCCCAATACTTCTATTTCTCCGTTGCCTACTTGTATTTTAAAAGGCATAGCCGGGTTTTTTGCTATTTCAAAATAGGCTTCCCCGGTGATTTCCACCCGCCGTTCCTTTCCGGTGAACGTGGTGGGGAATCGCATGGAAGATGCTGCATTCAACCAGACTTTTGAACCATCCGACAATATGAGTTGATATTGATTGCCTTTCGCGGTCGAGATGGTGTTGAACAGGGAAGCATCAACGGCTTTTCCGCTCCCGGTATTTTTATAGGCAATTTGTCCGTTGAGCTTTATCACCCTGGTATTCCCTTGCTGAGCCAACCCTCCGTTGGCGGCACTATCGAGCGTAATGGTGCGCCCGTCCGCCAGGGTAAGCCGGGCATTGTTCCTGCCGGGAGGCTGGTCATGGGCATAGTTAGCCGGCTGATCGGGACCCACCGGTGGCTTTTTTGCAGGAGAGGCCGGAAGAAAAAATAAAATGGCCTTCCCCACTATCAGCAGGATAACGGCCGCCACGGCCAGTTTCTGCCAGCCCCTTTCTTTCAGGGAAAAGAGACGCGGTTGGGGCTTTTTCTGCTGAATTTTCTCATGAATGAGTGTCAGCAGGCGTTCTGCTTGCGGGGGGGGTGGAGGGGGCGACGTCGCATCTGCCAGAAAATGAGCTTCCATCAGCTGGCGCAAGGCGCCCTGGTCCTGCATATCCAGGTATTCCAGCAGCCAGCGGCGGTCTTCTTCGGACCACGATGCGCTTTCGAACAGGAGCCTTAGCCTTTCCTTGTTGTCCATACTTAAAATGTGCCGGGGGATTCGCCTCCTTCGCCGGCCTCAATAGTAAATACGAACTCGTGTCCTAAAGGGGGGGATGAATAAGAATTTTTATTGGAAAAAATGAGGGATCTCCTGGCAGAGCAGGGCGATCGGAAGAAGCATCGTCGCGGAGCCGGCATGTCGGAGGCTATATTCTTTTATGGCAGCGATGGCGGCGGATAGATACTCTTTCACGGTGTATTTGGAGATCCTGAGTTCCATTGCTGTTTCTTCATACGTCTTACCCTCTAATTTGCACAGCTCAAAAACCCTCCGCCGCTGTGGAGAGAGGCTGGATAAGGCACTCTCCAATATTTTCCACTGTGCGCCATATTTTATCTCCTCTTCCATGGAATAGTCGCTGGGCTCCTGTAATTTCTTATAGATCAGGGACTCCCGCAGTTTCTTCCGGAGTATATTCACCGATTGATGATAACAGATAACAAAAAGCCATCCTGCCAGCGATCTTTCGGGATCGATCGTCGCCCTTCTTTCCCAAAGGGTGATAAAGACTTCCTGGAGTGCATCCTCGGCAAGCGAGACCTCCCGGGTGATCTTCAAGGCATTACAATAAACGGGGTGAAAATTTCTTCGATAAATTTCATTGAAGGCAGCTACGTCCCCTGTGATTAGACGGCGGGCCAACTCTTTCTCCGTATGACAAGCTATCGGGCGCAACGAAAACAAGCCTTTTTTCTGGATAAGCAATTACGTTTTACTGCTCAAATATAAGCCATTTTTTTAATCAGATCGCCTCGATCGAAAAACGGGTGAATTTCTCTTTCCGGTTGTATTCCGACACCATGATGTGACCTTCCTTGGCAGGATATACATTGATCTTCACACTGCCGTCCTTGTGTGGAATGGTCCGCATGACCTTTTTGCCGTTGACGTTGTAGATATAGATATTCGCTTCGTCGTCGATGATCATGTAATTGCTTTTAGTGTCCGGGTTGACCACCTTGTAAAAGTCTTTTTTGTCGAGATTGTACAGGATACCCGTGGGCCCAAAATCCTTTGATTCGTCGCAGGGGATAACGTTGTCCAGGGCGAGGGCGCCGGATTCCTCCTGCCGCACAAACACCCCCTCGGTTAATTTGTAACCGGAATTTCCAGCAAGGGCTACGGCCGTGCCGGTAAAAATGGTATTGCCGTTATAATCGCGGAATGCCGTTGCATATTTGACGTAAAAGGCCCTGCTAGTGATCAGACCGTCCCCGGCAATACCAGGCACATTCCCTTTGGACCAATAACTGCAATTGGCCTTCATGTCCCTGCCCGGCCCTCCCAGTTCGAGCGTGAACAGCCCCAGGTAGGGTCCGTTCGAATAATCGTCGGCCGTGATAAACTGTCGCTCCCGCCTCGGGTTGATGATCATGCCGGCTATGAACGGGTCGCCGTTCGCAGGGTCGTTGTCGAACGACAGGACCTTTAACCAGTTCTCATCGGCATCCCTGAGATCGAAATTGTTCTCCGCGTACAGATCCTTTGCGGAATAGATGTATAGTTTGAAACCACCTTCCGGAGCACGCCCGTCGTCTTTCATCAACAGGTAAATTTTTTCGGCCGAGGTCCGCAGGTAGTAATGATTCGACATGGCCGCCTGCTGCTCGCTGGCGGTATTCCCCCTGGTATCGAACACCACCAGGTCCTGTTTCATATCATCGCCATAAAACAGGCAGAAGCCTTTGTTGGGGATATTCCGTATCTGCATCCCATATTTTAGATAACCCCCTACTTTCACCGAAAACGCATTCGCCTTGCCCAGCGGAGCCATCTGCAGATTGACCTCCCGGTAGTAGGTATTGAGGACCTTGCCGTCAAGGCTTATAAATTGCACCAGGATATGGCTGGACATCGCGGCATCCTCCGCCTTTTTGTAATCCCGCATGTTCCTGATCGAAGTCACACCTTCCAGCGGGCTCTGGATATACCCCAGGCATAACACGTTCTGTTCGAAAGACACGGTCTGGAGATCGAGATAGGCCTGGCGAAAATTCACCGCGCCGATATCATTGAGGTTCTCATCCATGATCGTTACCCGGTAGTTGAAAGAATCGGCATTGGCTTTTTCCAACCGGGTGAAGGCCAGGTAGCCGACCAACGCGTTGTCCTGGGTGATGGCTTTGATCTGGGTCGAGATATCTTCGCTGACCTCTTTGAAGACTTTGGTCTGGGCCTGCAGCAAACAGGTAAAAAGCAGGCTCAGGATCGAAAAAGCGACTTTCTTCATGAAGGGGGTTTATATTTAACGGTGCTGTTTATTTTTTTCTGAATCGATCGACGAACTCACAATACATGCTCGTAGCATGATCGCTGACGAAGGCATCCGCCGAATTGCGTCTTGCCTTTTCGGCATTCTCGCCCACATTGGATAGCGCCGCCAGGAATTTCCCCATGGCCTTCTCGTCGTCGGGCCGCCGATCCCAAAAGGAAGCCTGCAGCAAAACAGAACAATATTGCCGGAGGTTTTCCGCCGGCATCTGCTCCAATACGGTTTGAAGATGGTAATAGTCCTTCGAAATATACTCTTTTGGTTTGATATCGATGGCGCTGAACCGGTGAAGTTCCAGGTCTTTGTAGTACAAGCCCGCAAAGATCGAATAGACCATGAAATCGTACCATTCGTCGGTCCGGCCCTTGTCTTTTTCCTGCCATATGCTATACAGACAGGCGGTCAGACTCATATCGTCGAATAGCTCCCAGATCATCATCCTGGCCGCCTTCCCGGAGAGCGACGCCGGTATCGGCGTCGGGACGGCATCCCCGTCCGTCCACGCCAGCGTCTTGTGATAGCGCTCGATACAGTCAGGGTGCGTCTTCAGGGAATCTTCAATGCCGGTGGTATCCGCAAAATTGTATTGGGCGGTCGAAAGCCCCCTGGCACGCGTTTGCATCCAGCTTTCGTCCATCGTTAGATTATAATCCCTGAAATAGGCACTCAGCGGCCGTTGCAGCGGCCGCAGGTATTGCCCGTCGGCGCTATCGAGCCGCAGAAAATAGCGGGCGTTGAAAGCGATATGCGCATTTTTCAGCAGCACCACCGCCAGCGAATCCGCCTCGCCCTCGTGATAGCGCTGGTGCTTGCTGCGGCTGAACCCATAGACCTGGGCCACTTTTTTCAACCGGCTGAATCGTTCATATTTCGAATCCAGCACCGCCTTCATGGAGTTTTTGTACTCGTCCGAGGTCAGCCATTCGGCCGTTTCCCTCATGCCATTTTCCGGATGATGCAGGATATTGTGCGACAGCTCATGCGCGATGGTGAGCGACAGCTCTTCCCGGGTCTGTACAAAATAGATCAGCCCCAGGTTGACGACCAGGACATTGCTGCCCAGGGCATAGGCATTGGCAACGGGACTTCTGTCGATCAGCAGGAGCGGCCGGGAGCTGAACCGCTGCGGGTTGGCGGCGATAAGCCCATCGATGATACTCTGAAGGTATTGATATAATCCGGGTTCGTAGATGAAGTGCTGTTTCTCGATAGCCGTGACGACAAAGCCCGTACGTTCGTCCCATAATTCTTTGAATTTCTTTTGGACACTCCTGTCTGTAGATACGTCCGGACATATCCATGCTTTTTTCAGCGAGCCTTTTTGAGCCGCGTAATACGTATCTGACAATTGCTGGAAAGTATACAGCGGCTGGTTTTGAGCGCGGACAAATGACCAGCTAAGGAATAACACAGGCAACACAAGGGCGGCACGCAGCATAAACGAGGTTTGGGAGCGGCCGCAAAATAAAGAAAACCATGTATAAAAAGAAGTTTTTCCTTACTGCAGCTGCAACAGGATGTACTGTGCATCTTCCCGGGAGTGCCCGTTGATCGACAAGGGGTGATGCGGCGGGAAAAACCGGAAAGGGCGTCTGTCGCCGGCTTTTTCAGCGGAAAGGTCGATGAGCACGAAGGCGCATTCGCTGGCAGGCAGGGGACAATGCCAGCCCGGCAGGATGTCCCAGTAATAGGCCGTCACCGCACCTTTGCGCCATTGCGAGGTAAGCCCCGGCTGCGACAGGAACCCGCAGGTGTCGGCCGTGGAATCGCGCTTTTTCAATTCGACCACATAAAAATGAAAGTCTTCGGGCCCCTGGTCCCACACAATATGGGTCACGGGCTTATCGCCATAGTCGGCATAACGCAGATCGCCCGGCTTCACCTCGGTGATCACCGGAACCCCGCCGGCCGTCTGAATGCCGAAACGCGAATGCGAAAGAAAGACGACCACCGAGTTCGCCGCGTGGATATGCATCGGCGTGGTATCGTGCAGTCCCACATGACCTTCCAGGAAACGGATATAGGCATTTTGCAGCACAACTTTATGATGACGCTCCTGCTCCACGGGTACAGCGCCCCGGGCGGGAGCGGTTACCGCGGACGCGGGCACAGCCGGCTGCGCGGGAAGAAGTTGACAGTGAAAGAGACCAGGTAAGAGCCCTAAAAGCCAGCGTCCTCTCATAGCGGTAGTTTATATGAAAATAAGCATCCGGACCGGCAAATAGTTCAGCCGTCACTGAACTATGCTTGTTTAACGATTAATTACCGGATGCACGCAGGCAACGTTTGTATGCTTTTTTCTATCTTGTTGGTGATCCCTTGATTTGATCCCATGCCGAAAAGATTACTGGCCTTTGTCCTCGCATTGACCTTTTGCGTCGATGCCGGCGCACAGCGCATGTTCTTTAATTCACCCAGCAACGTCTATGAGATATTGGGGACTCCCGGCAATTTCACCTATAGGGAGCTGGGCCATTTTTGTGCGGGGGACACCAACGACATCGCGTCGACCGCCATGCATGGGGATACCTTGTACCTGCTGTCGCCCGGTACGGACCTGTACCAGGTGATCCTTTCTACGGGTTCCTGCCAGGATCTGGTAAACCTCTCTGATCTCGCAGGCATTCCTTCCGTGAACAATCTCACCTGCGACAACAACGGCTTGCTGTTCTTCATCTCTTTCCCTTACCTCTATCGATATGACCCGCATACAAACATCCTGGAGACGCTTGGCAAGACACCTGCGTCGCCGGAAGGAGACCTGCTCTTTTACAACAACATGCTACTTTGCTCCTGCAATGGCCCCGATTTGTGGGCCATCGATACCGCCAACCCATCGAATGCTTATCAGCTGATGAGTACCGGCAGTGCGGGTTTCTTCGGCCTGGTAGCCATTCCCGACAATTGCCAAAAGAACCGGCTTTTTGGGATCGATTGGCAAAGTCCTGCCCATATCGTGGAGATAGACCCGATCACCTGGACCTTGGGCAACGACGTCGGTATAGCCCCTGTTCCTTTCGTTTTTGACGCCGCCAGCATGGCAGAAGACGGGATAATAAAGGGTGTGATCTTCGACTCTCTCGCCCTGCAATCCCCTTGCGGCAATGCCGCGAGCGGCAGTGTACAGGCTTTTGCCTCCAGCGCTGCTGACGGCGGCACCGGCTATACGTTGGATGGAACGACGACAAATACCACAGGGATGTTTTCCAATGTGGCTCCCGGTACCCATACGATCCATATCGTGGCCACGCCCGGCTGCATCGTCGATTCCACGTTTATCCTGGAGCAGGGGCTTTCATCGGTGAAGTACCAGATCGCCGTGCCGGAAGACTGTACACATCCTACAGACGGGAATATTCAGATCTCAGCCGTAAGCCAGGCCCTTCCCATCCTGTACAATCTAAATAACAATGGCCTGCAACCCAATGCAACATTCAGTCAATTGGATACCGGTACGTATACCTTGCAAGTCATCGACGCCGGACATTGCGAAAAAGACACCACGGTCTCGCTGGGCTATCTGCATATCGTCCCTTTTCCGGCGACGTTGACGATCGCTCCTGCCCTGTGCACGAATGCTGACGGAAGCCTGGTCCTCGGTCTCAACAGCGGCGTCGACCCGGGCCGTTTCGCGGCGACCCTCGATGGGGCTGCGCCCCAGCCCTCGCTGAGCTTCCCCCGCCTGGAAGGTGGTACAGATACCCTAAAGATCCTTTATGGAGGAGGTTGCCTGTTCGACAGCGTGGTGACGATCCCGACGCAAAACGATCCGGAGCCTGCGATCCAGGCCAGTGTCCGCAATCAGCTTTGTTTTGCCGACAACGGGAACATCAGTCTTGCCATCACCGGCATGGCCAATCCTTACCTCACAAGTGTCAACGGCGGCGCCTTTACCTCCGGCTCGATTTTCGACGGCCTTGCCCCCGCCAGCTACGCGGTGAGCATCCGGGATGGGAACGGCTGTCTTTACGATACCTCGTTTACCATTGAGCCCTATCCCCGGGAGGGCGTGACCCTTTCCATCGACACGGTGAATCCGGTTTGTACTACGCTCAACAGCGGTTCGCTGACCATTACCGTTCAAGGCGACCAGGCGCCGTACTGGCTTGCATCAGGAACAGCCACTTACCCCAGCGGCAGCACCATCGGCAACCTGAGCAAAGGTGACTTTACCCTGCCGGTGATCAATAAAGATGGCTGCGTAGTGGATTCCGCACATGCGCATCTCGACCTCGACATCGAGCCGGAATGCGAAATGGTCTATCTGCCCAATGCCTTTACCCCCAATGGAAATGGCGTCAACGATGTGTTCCGGGTATTGCGCAGCCCATACATCGATGTCACCGGTTTTCGCGTATTCAACCGTTGGGGCGTTTTGGTATTTTCGGGCAGCGACCGGCATCCGGGATGGGATGGAACGTTTCACGGCGAGCCGCAACCTGCGGGGACCTATGTATGGGAAGTCAGCTATATCGACCTGTTAAATATCGCCAGGACCACCCAGGGCGCGGTGCTGCTCATCCGGTGAGCCTTACGACTGGACCGTAGTCCTGTTGCGGTCGACCCAATAACCCATGATGACGAAGATCCATTGGTATTGCGCCGCCCAGCCGATAGCATGGGCTGAAGCAGGCAAGGGCGAAAACACACCGGCGACATGCGCCGCCACCAGCAGCCCCATCAGGAGCCAAAAGGACCATTTGCCCTTGGTGTTCCGCGGCTTGCTCACACGAAGATAGAGCACCAGCCCGATGATGAAGAGGGCGCCTTCCACCACCCCGGTGAGCACCGGCCAGTTCCAGAGTCCGAGCCCCCATCGTGGCGAATCGCCGGGGAACAGGGGCAGGTCGGGCCGGTGGACCACCAGGTCCAGGACCCAGTGGCTGACCACGCAAATGCCCAGCACGAGGGCGCTTCTGCCATCTTTTTTAAAAAACCAGTACAGCAGGCCGAAAACAACGCCCCATACGATGCCCATCAGGAGGCTATGCGTGATGGGATAATCGGTGAAATCCAGGGGGAATTTCGGGTCGGCGGGATGCAGATCGACATGCTCGACATTCAACAGCAGGAGGACAGGCCAAAGCAGGTCCGCCCATTGGACGGCGAGAAAAAGCGTTCCCAGCGACACCCGCGGGGCAAATTTTTTTGCGCCCAACCCGAAACCATAATGACCAAGAACCATAGAAATGAATATTTTAGTGAGAAATTTGCACGGACGAAGCTAAGGCGCACCGCGCGTCTTCCACTTGATAAATGGTAAGAATTACGATCATGACCGAACTTCAACAATACCTGCGCTCCTATATGGGTGTCCCGGAAGAGGATATGCAGACCTTATTGTCTTTTTTCCATCGCACGACGCTGGAAAAGGGGGAGTATTTCCTCAGGGCCGGACGCGTCTGCGACAAGCTGAGCTTTCAACTTTCCGGACTCATGCGGGTCTTCGCGGTCTACGGGGACAAAGAGATCACCCAATGGATCTCCTACAAAGGAAATTTGATCACGGACCTGGGCGGCCTTATCTGCGAAGAACCGTCCCGGTTCACCTTTCAGGCGCTGACCTCGTGCGAATGCTATACGATCGATAAAAAAGACTATCTCAACCTCTCGCAGGTGATCCCGCGATGGCCGCTCATGGAGCGGTTGCTGATCACCCAATGTTTCCGCTTCATGGAGACGCGTATCTTTGCCTTGCTGTCCATGTCCGCGGAAGAACGCTATCGGTATCTGCAGGAACAAAACCCCGACCTTTTCCACAGCGTGCCGCTCAAATACCTGGCCTCCATGATGGGCATGACATTGGGTGATCAGCAACCGCTCCATGAGCGGCCATCGCGGGATCACCT
>Ga0206897_1106_pt1 | contig 19005 bp, 17 predicted proteins | sample Alteio_BWOrgHeat_49_FD_152972 | JGI IMG/M metagenome (GOLD analysis project Ga0206897, IMG submission 152972) | Enriched cells from forest soil in Barre Woods Harvard Forest LTER site, Petersham, Massachusetts, United States -... | ecosystem: Environmental > Terrestrial > Soil > Temperate forest >... | reverse complement strand
AATGCATAAGGCGCCACTGGCCAATCATCCGCAAAGCGTATTGTCTTTTTGCATAGGCATCGTACATTCTTGAGGATTGCGGGGTGTTTCAAAGTTTCCTAGCTTGCGGCTGCAGTATGATGATGAACCCCGGGGATGAACCGGAGATTAGTCAACTTAATCCGTTCCTATATGAAACCTGTTTACCCTTTAAGGGTTGCCCTTGTCCTTATCTACCTATCCTGTGTGCTTCCGGCTTCGCGCATCTTTGCTGAAGGTAGCAAACAGGTAATGCCTACCGCCGCCAACGGCACCGGCCTCATCGTCTCGACCACCACTACTTTTCCGCTCGGTAATGTCGGCAGCTATCTCGGCGCCCCGGTAGACGCCCGCATCTATTTCCGTATTAAGGACTACACCACCGAAAGTCTGTATTATGGGTTCAACTGGGAGACGCTTTCCCCCGTGACGCCCATCAATACCTACAGCGACGTCTATATGATCATCTATGATCCTACCGGCGCCCAGGTGGGCACGCCCATCAATCTGGCTTCGGCTAATGGACAGGCCGGCTGGATCAACACGGTCAACCAGGCGATCCTCTTTGGCCCGATGATCGGCGGCACTCCTACTACGGGGTATACGCCTGCCATCTTCACCCCTTCCATGAATGGGGATTACTATGTATCTTTTTACCGCAGCTCAGACGGTGGGAACACCCATATCGCAGGCGGTGAATCCATGCTGGCGAAATATTTCGACATGACGGTGGCCGCTAATAACGGCGGCGTCTATACCCGTTATACCGGTCGTGTCCATTGTAACGAATGGGCTTTTTCCGTCTATAACCCGGCCAAAGGCGATATCCAGGACCCGCTGGCTTCCACCAACGCCGAATTCTTTGGCTATACGCCGGACTCCTGTACCATCAAGGTGTATTTCCCTAACAGCGGCTACCAACCACTGTCCTATATCGTCGCCTTCAACAGCTTCGGTTGTAAGAATACCGGCAACTGGCCCGTCGACCGCCAGAGCGTAGTACTGACAAACCTGGTGGCGCCCTATCTTACCGGTGGCTATCCCGTGTTCCTGAATCCGCCCGACCCCACGATCTGGCCGATCAGCCCCGTGCCCAGCGCGCCTTCGCTCATTGATCCCGTGATCTCCGGTTGCCCGCCAGGCCCCTATATCGTCCGTTTCAATGCACCACAACCCGGTGATTACTATCTGCTTTTCGATCTCAACGGCGTCTCGGGCTACCAGGCCAATACCGCCGACCGCTGGATCGAGCTCGACGGTCAATCGCCCGGCGTCATCCCCTACGTATGGGACGGGAAAGATGGACTCGGCAACCCCGTGCCCGCCAATACCAGCTTCCCGATCGTCTTCTATTTCCGTAAGGGACGTATCAACATCCCTATGTACGACGACGAGCTCAACGTGAACGGCTTTAACGTGGCCCTTCAGACGCCCACCGGTCTCCCGCAAGTACAGACGACGACCTTTTATTGGGACGATACTCAGCTCACCAATGTAGGGACGGACTGTTCCAGTAACAACAACAACTACACCGGCACGGGTTATAACAACTCTGTCGTCGGTGTCGCGCAAACGGCCACGCAGGGCCGCGCCTGGAACGGCAACGGTAACCCCACCAACGTCATCCCGGCGCCGTATGTCCTGTACGGCGGCGTCCGCAACGACCAGGACAACGTGCAGTGTAATGACTTCGGTAACGCCCGTTTGCTCAATACCTGGACCTGGGGTATCCAGCTGACCGCCACGCAGACGCTCACCCTTACCTGTATCAGCATCAGCGGTACGGTATGGGATGATGCCGACGGCAGCGCCCTGGGTACCTTTAACAATATTCGTACGAACAGCGAGTCCGGCACCAACGCCGGCGGGAAGATCTACGCCAATTTGGTGGACCCGGTGACCATGACCGTGCTGAATTCCACCCCCGTGAATTCGGACGGGACGTATACGCTGTACAACTGTCCGGCCAACGCTACCGGCATGCTGATCTATCTCACCACCACGCAGGGTACCGCAGGCAGCGCGGTGCCCGCGGCCGGCCTCCCCAGTGGCTGGATCGCCACCTCGCCGGATATCCGCAGCTTTAATTCCGGAACGACGCCCCTCACAGGCCTCGATTTCGGGATCGAGCAGCCGCCGACTTCCTATAACCAGAACTATACCATTGGCATGCCCGCGTTGAACAGCTACCTGACCCTCAATGGTCTTGGCACCGTGGCAAGCCCGGGCCCGCTCACCGGCACCGATCCCGAAGACGGCACCCTGGGTACCGGTAAAACGGTGATGATCACCTCGACGCCGACCAACGAACAGCTGTATTACAACGGCGCCCTGCTCACCGCGAATTATAAGATCACGAACTATAACCCTGCCTTGCTGCAGGTCAGGTTCACGGCCGTCAATTCCGTTATCAGCACGACCTTCAACTACGCCTATCTCGATGCCGCCAGCGTGCAATCGACGCCGGCGACCTATACGATCAATATGTCCATCGCGCTGTCGGAGACCTTGTCGTCCTTCACCGGGACGACCACCGACCTCGGCAACATACTCCGCTGGACCTCGCAAAACGAGACCAGTGACATGACCTTTATCCTCGATCGCTCGCTGGACGGGATCAACTTCAACCCCATCGGGCAGGTGGCTGCCACGGGCGACAACACAACCGTTAGTCATTCATTCACGGACAATAGTCCTACCCCTAATACCCCTAATTACTACCGTTTGGAATGGACAGATGGAAAAGGCGATGTGGCCTACAGCAATGTAGTGACGCTCACCAATTCCCAGATCAGCGGCGTCCTGGACGTTTCACCGAATCCCTTCCGGGATCAGTTGACGATCAGGGCAAGCCTATCCCGTGCACAGGATGTGGCTATCCGCTTACTCGACAGCAGAGGCTCGGTCCTTCGCCAGGGTCAATACCCGGGCGTCGCAGGCATGAACACCTTTACCGTCGATGGATCGGGCCTGCCGCCCTCTGTCTACTTTGTTCAGATTATCCTTGCAGACAAGGTCACCGTGAAGAAGGTGTTCTGTACCCGCTAACCTATGTTTGAGCACTCGTATCAGCTCAATCATTAAACCGGCCGATGGACCGGGAGACCTGTCCCTTGGCTCAAAATCCAAACCGGCATGAAAACCCTATTGTTTGTCATGTGCCTGTTCGCGTGGATAACGCACGCCTGCGCACAAACGTATCCGTCGAACCCGAGTGTGACGTCCACGGAGGTGACCAATATCCTGGTGGGGAACTATACCCCCTCGACCTACACGGCCAGCGATATTATTACCGACCCGGCCATCATTGCATCCGGATTGCTCAACGATATCTCCAGAGATACGCTGACCGCCGATCTGTATGCGCTCAACTCTTTTGCTAACAGGAATATGTTCTCCGATACGACCTCGACCACCACGGGCATCGGCGCGGCCCGCCGCTGGATCTACAACAGGTTCCAGCTTTATAGCCAGGCGAACGAGAACCGCCTGCGCGTAGCCTACCTGAAATTCACGTATCCGCCTTCCGCCTATACCGGCTGTAGCGCTCCCGGCTCGAATCCGACACATTACAATGTGCTGGCCGTGCTGCCGGGGAGCCAGACAACCAACAAATCCGTGATCGTCGTGGAAGCGCATATGGACAGCCGTAATGTGAGCAACTGCGACGCCACCGGCTCGGCTCCCGGCATCGGCGACAACGCCACCGGCACCGCCCTTGTCATGGAGCTGGCCCGCGTGATGAGCAAATATACGTTTCGCAATACCATCGTCTTCTCCATCAACACGGGCGAAGAGCAAGGGCTCATCGGCGCGACCGCATTGGCCAACTACCTGAAATCCAAAAATGTGCTGATCAAGACCGTCAACAACAACGACGTCTCCGGCGGCGTGTTCTGCGGCCATACTTCATCGGCGCCCAGCTGCCCCTTTTATGGGAACATCGACAGCCTCGACCTCCGCATTTTCTCGCTGGGCGACGTGAACTCCCCGAATAAACAATGGGCCCGGTATGTCAAGCTGGAATACAAAGAGATGCTGAGCTCGCAGGTCACCGTACCCACCAACATCAACATCATGGAACCCGACGACCGCACGGGTAGGGGAGGCGACCACCAGGCCTTCACCGGTATCGGCTATACCGCCGTCCGGTTTACCCAGGCTAACGAGGATGGCAACGCCGCAAGCTCTTCATCGGGGTATAAAGACCGCCAGCACGATCTCACGGACAGCCTGGGCCGCTGGAACAGCAAGCTCGGCGCATATGATTCGATCTATCTCAACCCGGACTATCTCGCCCGCAATACCCTGGTCAATGGCAACTCGCTGGCGATGGTCGCCTTGGGTCCCGATACGATCACCATGACAGGTACCTTATGGACCTATAACACCATCCGGGTCGCCTTTTCCTCCAGCTATTCCCCGGCGCCTCCCGCTTACCGGGTGGCGATACGCTCGGCGACGAACGATTGGGACGCCGTCTATACCACCACCGGTCAGTCCCCAGCCGTCTTTAGTATCCCCTATGGCAGCAATACTACTTTCTATGTAAGCGCCGCCGCCATGGACGCCAGTGGGATCGAAAGCCAGTTCTCCACCGAGTACGTGCTTTCTACTTCGATGCAGCCGCTGTACGTGGCGCCCGATACTACACGTCCCGAAGCCACCAGCCCCGATCAATATGGCATACAGTTGATGCCTAACCGGCCTAATCCCTTCGACGAGTCCACGATGATCGCCATCACCTCGGGCACCGATGCCTTTGCAGACCGGGCCTTTTTGCAATTTACTACGCTCGATGGGCGTGTGCTCAGCCGGATGCCGGTCCATCTTCAGCGGGGCCTCAACCAGATCGTGTTCAACCATGGCTATGGCGCGTCCGGGATCATCATCTGTTCGCTGATCATCGACGGCCTGCCCGTCCAAAGCACAAAAATGGTCTTTCGGGGTCAGTAGGCTCCATTCCATTAGCATTGAACCTTTTCCTTAAATCGCCGGAGGTGATTTGTCCACAAGGACCATCATATGCCAGGTGGCTTCTGCCGTCTGGCCGCCCCGGCCGATCGTAACCCTCCAGCGCAGTGGCCCCGAAAGGGGCCACTCTTGTAGATGTATATCTACAAGGGGGTTTGGCGGGTAAATTATATTTGAATTCTAATAGGATAAGGTTTAATGGTTTATGGTTCTGATGAACCAGGTAGATGCGACCTGGGTTCTTTATTAGTGGCCAAGTTTAATTGGTAACAGCAAGGACAAGCCGCCTCCCCACAAAGGGGGCGGTTTTTGTTTGCCCTCAGCCGGTGGCGCGGGCTATCGAAGATATTTGAAATAATATAGCACGATCACCAACACGATCACAGTAAGCGCGGCGATGATCGCGGTCAACACAAATGGATGCACCGCGACATTCATTTTAACCATTCTACTTTTCTTGTGCTTCGAAGCTTTATCGTGTTTTATCGGCCTGATCATGTCATGACTATACTTTATGGGAACCTGCCGCCAGGGAGATTCCAACCGCTCAAATTTCCATAAACCATTTCTTCCCGGCCACTGCCCATATCAATTTCGGGACGAACAAGAAAGTGCCAAAAATGGAGCCAAGAAAAATGCCTAACTTGTTTGGGAAACGTCGATCTTTCACGTAAATGATACAGACACCCGCTCAGCGTACTGCTAGTCGCCGGCTTAAAGCCAGCGCAATCGTCTGTTTAAGTTTGTTATTGCTTTTCATTATCAGCCAACTCCTCAGTATTTATCAAACCCGGCGGGAATTGGTCAGCCCTTTAATACCCAGGCTGGTTATCGACAAGCTCAACCAACAGTATCTTTTCCATGCCGTTGTCAGCTCGGTCATGTTGCTTATTGCAGTAGGGGTCTACCTGCTTAGACGATATTGGTGGGCCATCCTTCTGGTGGCGATCACCCTGGTTGGCAACCGGTATCTCTTCTGGTGAGTTTGTCCGCCTTTTATTCAACTGTTTTGTACCGCAAGATCAAATAGATAGTTATCCTCCGGATCCGGGCTAATCCCGTAAACGGCACGTTCTGTGACTGGGTAAGTGATCTTTCTGATAAAAGATACTAAATTGGCGGCCTGCCGTTCATCCATCCATTTATTTCGGATTAATGCTTCGTAAATTTCAGCCAGAAGATAATTATTGGTTACAGGGAGAAAGCGATAGGCGACAAATCTGTCTAGCAATGGAGAGATGTTCTTGCTTCTTGCAAATTTTATCCAAACATTGGCATCAACAAGAAGGTTATACATGATCCGTATAACGATTCTTTTGAATGGCTTTTACAATGTCTTCTTCGGAGACGGTTTTGAAGTCAGCAGATTCCGTGATGCTTTTCCATTCCTCATTCAAATCTTTTTTGAAGAATTGCAGATATAGCATTTTAAGCTCAGCTTCGCTTTTAGTACGAAGTTGATCCACCATCTGCGCAAAAGTTGATGGTTGTGATGGTTGATTGAATGATATATTAGTAACCGGAACTGACATATTGCAAATTTAAACTTAATTTTCGATAGTTTGAAACGTGGTAAGTTATAGATATTCAGTGGTTTGCCAGCTGGCGCCAAATGGTATGTTATTTTCCTCCGCTTGGGCCAGCCAGCTCGCTTCTGGTTAGAATGAAGGCATACCGCTTTTGTAGCATTCGCTGATATTGTAGGTTTTATGAAGTCCAAAGAATTGGACACTTCTCGAACCTTTTCTTAGCGGATTTGAGATTGGTTGCGGAATTAAGTGCCTGACTTAGATTACTTTAATCTTGCTTCCACCCATTTTGTAAGGCCGATTTTGTTAAACAAACTTAGGCTCCGCACGCTTATTGATCTGCCCCATCCGTCCCGATAGGCCTTAGGCAATTTCAACGACTATCTTACCTGCATTTTGATTGCTTTCCATATACGCATGAGCCGCTGCTATCTGCTCAAAGGGGTAAGACCGGTCGATGTTGAGCTTCAGGAACCCTTGTTCTACAGCGTCAATAAAGTCCTGCAGCGCAGCCTTGTCCAAATTCTCCGCATCGCCGGCATACGCTGTCAGTCGCCCCATCCGCGGTATATACTCCATAGGATTGAATGCTGCGAACGTCCAGCCGCTGAGTATACCGGTCATGCAGACGATCCCTTTGGGCCTTATACATTGGAGGGAATCTTTCAGGGTATCCGTGCCGATCAATTCCAAAACCTTGTCGACGCCGGTAGGGTAGAGTTCGAAGACCTTGCTGCTGATCTGTCCATCGTCAATCAGGACATGGTCTGCGCCGTTATTTTGCAGGATGGAGGTCTTAGCGGGATTGCGGGTAGTGGAGATTACGGTGAGCCCATAATATTTCCCTAGCTGGCAGGCAAGCATACCGATGGAGGAACTGCCGCCACGGATGAGCAGGGTTTCTCCTTTTTTGATTTCGAGCGCCTGGAGCAGAGAACCGGAGGTGGTTTGAAACATTTCCGGGATGGCGCCCAATGTTTTCCACGGAAGGCTGCTTTCGAAGGGGAAGACATTGCGAAGGGGAACGCGGGTATATTCCGCATAGCTGCCGTCGAACTGCCTCCCCATTCCTCCCATAATAGCTGCCACTTTTTGTCCCGGCTGATAGCTCTCCGTAGGATCGTATTCTACTTCGCCGACACATTCGATGCCTTGAATAATCGGAAAATTGACACCGGGAGAATCCCCCCGACGGGTATAAAGCTCGGATCTATTGAGACCAAAGGCTTTTACTTTGATCGTCAACCATCCGTCCTTTGGTGCTGGCTTGGCGACTTCTTTTATTTGGATCATTTCCGGTCCGCCTGCGTTTGTTGTTAATGCTGCTTTCATAATACAAAGGTGGGCGTTCCTTGTATCAGAAAACCATTAACAATCGTAAGAAATGCGCTTAAACTATCTTAAGACTTAAGGGCGGCTCGTCAGATCCTTCCTGATCTTGCTTAAAAATTCAGGGGTGATTCCCAGGTAAGAGGCAATTTGCGTATTAGGAAGGCGGACGGCTAATTCGGGATAGTCGGCCAGAAATGCCTGATAACGCTCTTCGGCAGGCTGGCTGATATTTTGAAGTGTCCTGTTCTGAATGCTGATATATTTTCGCTCTACGATGATCCGGAAATTTCGATCGAATTTATGGGAGGCGACGTACATATCGATCACCTTGTCATGTCTGATCTGGAGAATTACCGACGGCTCGATCGCCTCTATATAAAGGAGACTCGGGGTCTGATCATAGAAACTGGCCAGATCGGTGGTCCAGTCATTTTCAATGGTGAACTGGATATTATGTTCTCTTCCATCCTGGTCGGCCGCATACAGCCTGAAGCAGCCTGCAACGACATAGGTGAAATGCCGGCAGACATCCCCAGGCTGAAGGATGAATTGCCGGCGCTTTATTTTTCTTTCGGTAAAAAGGGGGGCAATCTCTTCCCGCTCCCGGCTATTGAATGGAGAAGAATTTTTGAAGTAATCAAATAGCTTCTCGAGCGAAGCGTCTTTACTATCCACTGTTTGTTGAATAAGGCTCTCAATATCCTAAATAATTCGGCTATAGCCAAGAACCCTTGAACTATATTAAGCCTATTTCTTAAGTTTTCCCATTGGCGGCCGCCCCCTGCCTGTACTAATTTTGTTCCATTATGAAAAATATACAACAACACAGAGAAGAGTTTGATCAGTTAGGCAACCTCTATCCCGCAGAAGCATCCGTTAAAGTTGAACAGACGCTTGTAAATGGTGTAAACAGTTATTGGGTTACTCCCGAAAACGCCATTACAGACAGGATAATCATTTACCTGCATGGCGGCGTATACGCCCTCGGCTCGGTTCGCTCACACGGAAGTCTGGTGAGTCACATAGCGAACAAGCTTAAGACGACCATTTTATTTGTGGATTATGCTTTGGCGCCAGAGCGGCCATATCCCGCAGCCAACAACGATGTTTTTGCAGTGTATACAGCATTGCTTAAAGATCATCCGGGCTATAAGCTCGGCTTTATAGGCGATAGTGCGGGCGGCGGTTTAACCGTATCGACTGTGAGCGAGATCCTGAAGCAACAATTACCGCTGCCCTATGCTGTGGCGATGATCTCGCCCTGGATCGACCTGAACTGCGATAACCTGTCCTATGAAAGTAATAAGGCAAAGGATCCAATCCTTGGCATTCATATTTTGGGTGGTGCGGCAAAAGATTATCTCTCGGGCGCAATACCCGGGGCGGTAAACCCTGCGGATCTGGCTTTAAGCACCTTTCCCCCGGTTCTTATCACGGTTGGGACCAACGAGGTTCTGTTTGACGACAGCCTGAACTTTTATGACATTGTCAAAGGGTTGCAGCCCAACTCGGCACTAACGATCTACGACGACCAGTACCATGTATGGCCATTGGCCAATGTCCACAGCGAGGCATCGCAGCGGCTACTTACCGAAATGGATGGGTTCTTTAATTCGGTTAAATAACCTACAATGCTTAATGGATACAGAATAAAGGAGGCCGCCTCATATTTATGAGACGGCCTCCACTTGTTGCCCAACCTGGACGTTTCTCGAACCACTTCCTCGCGGATTTGAGGCTAGTCGCTGAACTAAGCGCCTGATATTCAAAGGTCGGAGCTGGGAGTAATGCGCCTGTAAGGTCGATTTTGTTAAACATTTGCCCGGATCACCCAGGCCCCTCTCTTTATTATACAATAATTTACAGAGTTTACATTTTAATTTACAAGCTTGACCCCTCAAGCTGGAAGGATCAAAGTAGTTTCACTGTATCAAACTTTAATACGCTCCTGCACAGGCTCAGCAGAAACATGGCGCTCAGAATGTCGTTTACCAGCTCAATGTTTAAAAAAAGTAATGCAGCAGATAGGTCTGGAGGTGTTTCTGTCCCGATTATTAAATAAAAAAATTATGAAATACATACACTTATATACTTTGTTCATAATGCTTGTTGGTCACACCTCCTGTGGACAAAACCAAGCAAACCCACCACAAGATAAGTTCAGTAGAGAGCACAATGGCCTCTCTGAGTCTCAACTTAAAGAGTTGGCTACCTCCAAGGTGCCTAGGGGTCAGGTTCGGCATGTAAAGCAAGCCAGGAATGGAGACATTTTGATTGCTGCAACATGGAGTGGTGCTTTTCGATACGATGGAAAATCGTTTACCAATCTCACAATTAATAAAATAGGTTCGCACAGAATCTGGGATGTCCTGGAGGATCGATACGGAAACCTTTGGTTCGCTTCTCTTGATTCAGGCATTTATTATTACAATGGGAAAACTTTTCAACATTTCACGACCAGTGAGGGACTTGCTAATAATGCGGTTATGGGTATTTACGAAGATAAAGCCGGTATTATTTGGTTCGGCGGAGGTGGACTAAGCCGTTACGATGGGAAATCCTTTCAAAATTTTACGACGAAAGACGGACTGCCCGATAATGGTGTTACTCCTATCATGGAAGACAAAACCGGGAAATTATGGTTTGTCTCATGGGACGGGCCTTGTTTTTATGATGGAAAAACATTTACCGTTTTAAAAAACAAAGATGGCAAAGGGTTTAGAAACGTTTGGTCAATAATCGAAGATAAAAAAGGAAACATTTGGTTCGCCGACAATGATGGTCTTTGGCGCTATGACGGCAGAACTTTTACTAAGGTATCGCAGAGGGGGGCTTATGCAATAATCGAAGATAAAAAAGGAAACATTTGGACTACTGGTGGGGTAAAGTCGAATGTCTGGGCACTTTCACGTTATGATGCAAAGTCCTTGTACAATAAAATGCCCACAGTAACAGAAATTAAGTCAGGACCACCAGCCTTTTTGGGACTGTTGGAAGCTAACGATGGAAGTATTTGGTTCGGGTCTGGAAGTGGGGTGTATCGTTATGATGGAAAGACCTTTACGGACTTTAAAAGTGCAGCGGGTCAGAAATAACGGGTATTGCTGAGAATTTTAAGATGGAATTATTCTTCAGGCAGTACATTATGCAAGTTGGGCTTGACCTTGTAAAATCAGCTAATCGACGCAAAGACGAACATGATGTCAGTTCTTAGAATTAACGGTTCGATCATTCCAACTTGGTTGACATTTGTAGAATTGAACCTAAAAAATATTGAATGTGAATGGATTAGAAGGAGCGGAGTTTGATTTCAAAAAGTGAAACCCGCTACTAGCGCGGGTTTCATGTGTTTGTTGCCCTGGCTGTACTTACTTCGAACCTTTTTTGGGTCGATCTGCGCAAATGCGTCCTATGACCATTTGGTTGGTATCAACAGCTCCCGCACGTCTATCTTCAAATACTTGGATATATCATAGAGCTTTTCGACGGAAGGCTGGATGTCGTTTGTGCACCACCTGGAAACAGTTTGGGGCGCAATCTTTAATGCCTCGGCCAATTCTTTATTGGTAACGCCTTTTTCGGCGAGAACCGCCTTTAGTCTGTTATAATGTCCTTTTGTCATTGGTTTTCTGGCTGTTAGCAGAAATAAAAATACCCCAAAGATTTAAAAATGCTATGAATTGTAGTTGAATAAACATTTCATGGTATTATATTACCATCATATGATATATTTGTAGGGTATTAGAATATTTTATTCACCCTAAATATCGTCTTATGGTTCCAGACTTGAATTTCATGAACACGCACCAAGGCCCGTTTTTATCGTACTCTTTAAACCACCTCAAAAGTCTGCTCTATGAAAGTCTCATTAACAGAAGCCCATCCGGATCCGGAGGTCTTTGCACCGCTTGATCTGGAAATTCCGCCATCCCAAGGGCCGGCCTTCCCCGCGCCCGAGCGGACTTTAAAGCTGACAATCGTAAGCCGTTACCGCTGCGGGGACTACTCCCATTCAATCGTACCCGAAATCCGTTTTGGCGGGAGGTACCTCGAAGAATTCACCTTTCCCATAGGCACAAGGCTACGAGTCACTGTGAAAAAAGGAACGATCATCATTAAACCCGACAAGTACCAACCTTGGCTACCGGAGGAGGTAGCAAGAGAGGTGCGGGAGGCATCGGCAATTGCCAACGCCTGAAATCAATAGGCGGTCCGCGTACTTCCCGCCGCGGGACGTCCTATAATGGGCGGGCAAAAGCCCGCCCATTTCTTTCCCCTGGCGGCTTTTCAAACGTAGTAAAGTTAGCCGCGAGGGGAGGGGTAAATAGCCGACTCTTTGGCATGTCGTCCGTTCCTTGTACTTGCCTTTTATTTGCCGACTCCGGAGGCAAATTCTCTCTTTCCGTTGTGGCGTGCCACAACGGGACATCTTGCCGGGGACGCGTTGCACGCGGTCCCCTGAACAGACCGATGTTTTTTGAATGCTTTAGTAACGGTTTGGGCTACCGTCAAAGCGGCAGCTGCCCACCACCTGCAACCTTTCTGAACAGGTGCCGCAAGCCGAATAGGGGTAACTTTACCCCTCCCCTCGCGGCTAATGTGTTATGAAAGATTATGAAGTGAACGACGGCCTAATGGACGAGTATAGCTCTGAAATGCTCCAGCCTGAAAAGGTACGGGAACGATTGAAGGCACAGGGTATCTTGATAACACAGGAACAAGCCGTTCAGATTGTCGAACTGCTGGACCATCTTTCAAATATCATCATCACTCAATATTTACGACAATGCAAGTAGCCGATCTTTATATCCGCGTGAGCACGGACGAGCAAGCCGACAAGGGTTATTCCCAACGCAACCAGGAAGAAATGTTGCGCAAGTATTGCAACCTGCACGCCATACAAGTGCGTAAGGTGATCTTCGAGGATCACTCCGCTAAGACCTTCAACCGCCCCCAATGGAAGGCGCTACTGCTAGACTTCCGCAAACACAAGGGAGGCCCCGACCTGGTGCTGTTCACCAAATGGGACCGGTTCAGCCGGAATGCCGGCGACGCCTACCAAATGATCAACGTCCTGCGGAAGCTGGGCATCGAACCTCAGGCGATCGAGCAGCCGTTAGACCTGTCCATCCCGGAGAATAAAATGATGCTGGCCTTCTATCTTGCCGCCCCGGAAGTGGAGAACGACCGCCGGGCGCTGAACGTCTTTTATGGTATGCGTAGAGCGCGAAAAGAGGGCCGTTATGTGGGTCGCGCCCCAATTGGCTACGTCAACCGCAGCGACCCGAACGGGCGCAAATACATTGCTCCGGACGAGCCACAGGCCGATATTATCCGCTGGTCCTTCGAGGAGCTGGCCGCCGGCCGGTATAAAACCGAGGTGATTTGGAAGATGGCGAAGGCTAAGGGCTTTAAGGGTACGCGGAGCCTCTTTTGGCTTGCGATCCGCAACCCGGCTTACTGCGGGAAGATATTTATCCCCAAGTACAAGGACGAGGAAAGCCAGTTTGTGAAAGGGCAGCACGAGCCCCTTATATCGGAATCCCTGTTCTATGAAGTGCAGGACATACTGGACGGCAGGGGAAGGAGGTACCGGCTGAAGACCGTGACCGCAACGTCGCTGCCGTTACGGGGTTTTCTACTGTGCCCGCTATGTGGTAAGATTTTGAGCGGAAGCGCCTCCAGGGGAAGGAATAAGTACTATGCGTATTACCATTGCTTCGGCGATTGTGCCCACCGGTTCCGGGCTGACCACGTGAACGATCTGCTGACGGAAGAACTAAAGAAATACACACCCAACCCCAAGTTACAACCTCTCTTGAAATCCTTCCTTTGTAAAGCCTATCGTCAGCAAACAGGCCGTAACAACGGTGAAAGGAAACAGTTGACGGAACAGATCAAGGACCTCGAAAATAAGCTATCCAAGGCCCGCGATCTGTTGCTGTCCGATCAGATCGACCCGGCAGACTACAGGGCTATGAAAGCAGAATACGAGGAACGGCTAAACCGGCAGCAAGCGAAGCTGAACGCTGCGATCAACCAACCCGACGACGTCAATGCCATACTAAAAAAAGGCTTGGACAATATATACCGCCTAAGCGAAATCTACGAAACCGGCTCCATCATGGAAAAGCGTCAGGTCATCGGTTTGGTTTACCCGGAAAAACTCGTTTACGACGGCGATCAACTTCGAACCACGCGCATCAACGAGGCTGTGCGCATAATATACACGCTGGACAAGGAATTGGGCGAAAAAGAAACAGGACAAAGCGGGGAAAATCCAACTTTGTCCTGTGAGGTTGCCCAACCTGGATTCGAACCAAGACAGAAAGATCCAGAATCTTTTGTACTACCATTATACTATTGGGCAATAATGGTTTCCCACAAATGGGACGGCAAAATTAGGGAATTTTTGCGTTATTTGCCAAAATTACCTCCCCTTTGGCGCAGTTTAAAAAATACCTCCTTGCATACAGCCTCCTGCTGACCCTACTGCCCCGGCAAAGTGAGGCACAAGGCAAGACGCCAGGCAGCCCGCCAGCATCGGGGCCGGACCGGGCACAGGCATCGTCATTGGCACAAGCCATGCCACAGCCATCGGCGCCGGGCAAAAAGCAGTCTGCGGCCGCCGCGGCGGAAGCCAAAGACACCCTGCCGGGCGCCGTAACCGACACCACCATCCAATCCGCCTTCGCCCTGCTGGACTCCCTCTTCCGCCGCCCCCAATTCCTTTACGAGACCGTAGGCCCCGATATCCCCGCCGATATGCAGCCCATCCTCATCCGGTTCAATAACGCCATCGCGGCTAATAGAGACTGGTTCATGGAATACCGGAGCAAATATTCCAACCAGCCGCTCCCCTATGATGAACACTTTGGCATCACCGCGGAAGAATACCGCCGCGTGCGGCGTCTCCAAGCCGCACCGCCCGCCCTCGTCCCCGTTGATTCCCAAACGGTGTCCGTCCTCAAAGAGGGCGGCTTCATCCATTTTAAAAGCGGCGGCGAAGAACACTTCCTCGACTACCTGTACATCGACCCCACCCATCGCCTGCTCGAATACGGCGGCGATACGATCCCCTTCGCCGGCCCCGCGAGCGGCGACCGCAACAGCCCCTATGGTCAATGGCAGGGCTTCGCCTGGCGCCTCGAACGGGTCCAATCCCTGGCTCCGCCCATAGATCCCTTGCTGCCCGTAGATCCACAAAAAGCCCCCGACGCCAGCCAGATCACGGCCCGTATAGTCGAAGTAAACATCGGCATCCCGGCCGACGGCTCCAGGAAAACCTTTATCCGCATCCAATACCAGAACCTCCAGGCGGGCATCGCCACCGCCAATATGGAATTACTGGGGTTTATCCACTGAGTCGCTAAAGATACCTCCCACCGGCAAAACGTTGCCTCATTTAAACTTCTTCCGTTTCTCGTAGTCTACGCAGGGTCTGGAACTCCGGTTCCAAAAAGCCTGTTGGCCGGCGTGGGCGGGACTGCCAGATTAAAAGTTTTAATACAGCGTAATTTTAACATTCCATTTCTGCACTCTGTATTTAAATTCAGGGCATAAACCATTTCCATGACTGACAGCGCAACAACATCGACCCGATTCCTCTCTATCCGTCTCTCCCCGGAAGAGTACGCAGAAGTTTATCAACACCTGCAACAATCTACTTGTCGTAGCCTCACGGAGTACGTCAAAAAGGTGCTGACCAACAAACCCGTTACCGTCAAGGTCAGGGACCAATCCCGCGAAGAGATGCTACAACAACTGACGTTGATCAAAAGCCGGTTGGAAACCCTCGTAGACAAAGCCGCGCCGGCCGATGCCGAGCACCTGCTCCGGGAGGTAGCAGATATCAAATCGACCATTCGTCAAATCGCTGAAAAATGCTCGCCATAGCCAAATCGGCTCGCAGTTTCCGTGTTGCCGTACAATACAACGAACAAAAGGTAGAGGAAAGACAGGCGCTCTTCCTGGATGCGCATAATTTCCTAAAAGAAAAGGAAGAACTCACGATCCGGGATAAACTACAACGTTTTCGCGACCTCGACAAGCTCAACGAACGCTCGCGAAAGCATTGTGTCCACATCACCGTGAACTTCCCGCCTAAAGACGAACTCAGCGATCGCCAGATGAAACGCATCGCCACGGATTTCATGCAGGCCATTGATTTCGGCGACCAACCCTGGCTGCTCTACCGGCATATCGATGTCGCTCACCCGCACATGCATATCGTCTCGACGAATATCCGGCCCGATGGCAGCCGCATCTCGAACGACCTTCGCTCTCCCTATCACCTAAAACAGATCTGTTTCGGGCTGGAAGAGCGCCATCACCTTACTCCTATTTTCGAAATGCCCGATCTCTTCGGTTCACAAGAGGAAACACCCCGGCAAAAACAGGAACTATCCGAGCCCCGGAGGATCGTCTACGGCCAAAGACCAACACGCACAGCCATCGCCGAAGTCCTGGAATACGTGGGCAAGACCTATTCCTTTACTTCCTTCGAGGCCTATAACGCCGTGCTCGGTCTGTACAACGTCCGCGCCGACCGCGGCCGTGAAGACAGCCCTATGTACCAGAACAAAGGATTGTATTATCGTCTGATCGACGAAGGCGGAAAAAAATTGGGCGCTCCCATCAAAGCCAGCGCGTTTAATCTGCCCGTGACGATGGAAAGATTGGAGGAGAAATACCGCCTTAGCCAGCAACGCGTCCTGGAATCGGTGCGTACCATCGGCAGCCATATCGATTATGTCCTGGCCGGCAACCCACAGCCATACAGTCTACATAGATTCGAAGATGACCTCCGGAGACAACGCGTGTGGCTGACCGTACCGGCATTGCGTCAACCCAATCCCCGCGGCTGGCAGCAACGTGTCCATGCTTTGCTCGACGCTCACCGGCCTGCTTCGGAAAAGATAACGATCACGCCGGATGATGGCCATGGCTTTTTTTATATCGATATATCGGAAAAGAATATCCTGCGCGACACCCAGGTGGGCGAACGCTATACCGCAGCCGCCGTCCTGCAGCGCACCGGCATAGAAAAAGCGATCCGCCAGATGCCCGGAGAATATGTCTTGGATCTCAACAATGCCGAAAAGGCGATCCTCCGCCCCGACTATCCCGACACCGCCGGGACGCGCCGCCTGCTGCTGCAACTGGCCCCATGGCAAAGCGGGGTCGTTCAAAAACAGCTGGAACTAATAGAACAGCAAGAGCTGGCCGAACGTCAACGCCAGGGCCACCGCATGCGTCATGGCCTCTGATCCCGCCCGGCGGCCTGCGCCGCCTGAAACACCCCCTGCGCGACCGACGCTCGCCCGGCACCCGGCCTCACCGCGCGAACCCCGCCAGCTTGTGCAAGGCCACGGGGTCATATACCTGCCCGTCCTTGATGACGACCTGCACGTTGCGGATATCGCGGATATGATGCAACGGATCACCATTGACGATGATGAGATCGGCCGACCGGCCCGGCATCAACGACCCGCTCACGGAAGCTTGTTTCATCACCAGCGCCGGCACCACCGTAGCCGTCCGGATCGCCTCCAGCGGCGTAAGTCCCGACTCTACATAAAGCTCCAGCTCCCTGTCGACACTATAACCGGGGAAACCCATATCGGTACCCGCAACTATCGGCACGCCCTTATCATGCAGGACCTTCACCAGCTTTTCCATATCGCGGAAACGCGGTTTGAATTTGGCTGCCTGCTCCGGCGGCATACCCATGGTGCGGAACAGCACCTGCAGCGACTCGGGTAAGGTATAAAAAGCTGGCTCCATGTCTGTGATCGTATCCTTCGTGCTCCGGAAGATCATCTCGAAGACGCCCAGCGTGGGATCGATCACCGTCCCATGCTCTTTGATGAAATCCAATCCCTCCGCTGTCTTGGGGTCGTCCCAGTTGATCGTCCTGTCCTTGTTTAGCGCCAGGATCGGTGGAACATATTGGATATGATTGACCATGTCCATCCCCGAATCGACACCCTGCTCCAGGTTCATTCCCTCGGGTATATGACCGGTAACGGTGAGCCCCAGCCGGTGCGCTTCGTCACAGATCGCCCTGACCACCGGCGGCTGCACGGAACTGTAGATCTTGATCTGCACGAATCCGGAGTCTTTATACCGCCGGACGGCCAGCACTGCCTCGTACTTGTTAGAGGCGCGGATGATGCCGAGCGCCATGGGGCCAGGCCCGTCGATGATCCCCGCTTTTAAGATATGCGGCCCTACCCCGATCCCCTGATCGATAGCGCGTTTGACCGCATTGATATAGCTGAATTCATTGCCGACGTCCCGTACCGTCGTGACTCCAGCGGCCAGGTACGCCGGCCCCCATTCCGCTTGTTCAAAATGGGCATGCATATCCCAAAGCCCCGGTAAGATGAATTTCCCGTCGGCATGAACGACCTTGGCATCCGCCGGCACCGGCACGGTGGCCTTGGTTCCCGTCTTGACGATCTTGCCGTTCCGGATGAGGATCACCGCGTCGTTGGTGACTTCACCCATGGCGACGTCGACCATCTTACCTCCTACGACCGCCAGTGTGCCGGCCGCACCCAAAGCGCCGGCGCCATGAGCACTACCAGAAGCACCGCCGGAACCGGCCCCCGCCGAACCCCTGATGGCCTGCGCAAACAATTCCATTCCATAGGTTGCCGCACGCCCGATAAGCTCGGGCAACATCCCCTCGTAACGGTCCCGCATCAGCTCCAGCTTATCGCCTTCGGCGTCATTGGTGATCAGGCAGACCAAACCTCCCTGCACATCGGTCCACACCAGCTCGTTGCCCCAGACCAACCCGCTGATGACCGTCCGTTCCAATACCAGCTGCTGCCCGTAGTAGCGTACGGTGTCATAACCCGCGGTACGGATAGCGATCGTCCCGGAGGGCAACAGCGGTAGCTTCGCCGGCTTGCCGTGCTGCCGCCAGTATTGTAACAACAATAGCTGCACCGTACCCGGCGAATAGCCGGCCACGGGAAAAGCCAAAGCACGGATCTTCCCCTCCTGGCCCGGCGCATCACCCACCCGCACGAAGGCTCCTTCCCCATGTAGCACGATGCTATCGTCGATCGTAGAAAAACGCGAAGTATTCCCTTTGATCCAAAGACTCACCGGGTCCCCCACCGCTGTGACGACCATCCGG